>Ga0210059_1008320_pt1 | contig 16391 bp, 8 predicted proteins | sample Ectturendosymbi2_FD_188042 | JGI IMG/M metagenome (GOLD analysis project Ga0210059, IMG submission 188042) | Ecteinascidia turbinata endosymbiont from Florida, USA - Sample 2 (SPAdes) (version 2) | ecosystem: Host-associated > Tunicates > Ascidians > Unclassified | place: Key West, Florida...
CACCACGAGCCGCCACTGCAAGTAGGGTTGATGAATTCATCTGAAAAGAATTATCACTTTAAGTAACTAATACAGCTGAAGGTCGGAGTCGGTCCGGAGTCGGATGACGGGACTTCCGACTCCACAGCCCTGCCTGATACACGACTGTTTATTGTTTGGCTAAGATAACAATCGCTTAAGCACACATGCCATAGTTCAAATTACTCAAAATCAAAAACGTCTTTCAACTGCGAGCAGTGTCCCAACATTAAAAACACTTTTATTTCAATACAGCCTGTACAGGTTTATAGCCTACAGCAGGCCTGTGCAACATACGGCCCGCGAAAGCTTTTCTTGCGGCCCAGAAGAGATTTCTCAATTGTAGAAAATGTTGCAAAAGCTCGACCTCGAATAAATAATTGTTCTGCGATTTCTTCTATACTACAGCGAAATCTCTACATCGAAATGAAATAGACTTTTGCGACCCGCTGCAAATTCATGTTGATAAGTTGACCCTTCGCGCTTTCTGAGTTGTGCGGCCTGGCCTACAGCATAGCCCATAGTGACGCCCCCAAAAAAGTGCCGTCACGGGTGCACCGCCTACCCCGCCCCCCTTAGCTACGCCACTGTTGACACATTAATTTTTCAATTTTGAAAAGGGTCTTATAGCTTAACTTTGGTGAGAGAACCTTCCGGCTCAGAGTCCAAGCTTGGACTGACTGATAGGGTGTGGTGCCCGACAATAAAAAAATAGACTGGCCTCCTGCCAGCCAAAATATTTCTTTGTGATGCGACTCAATTCTTCTTTAGTTTCTAATATGACGTACTGTGTCCGATTATGATACTTTCACGTTGCGTAAGAATATTAAGCGCGCATGGGTATAAAGATCTTTTGAATTCGCTGGTCACCCTTGTGACATACAAGAAATAAGGCTAAATGTACTTTTTTCTGCTTTCTTTTACTCCTAGTCAAGTCATTAAGTTTTGAGCTATAGGACAGTATATAGCTAGGTCAATACTTCTCTAAAGTTTTGATGGAAATCCTGTTTACTACTGGTTGAAGACAGTGCTGCTGTTTGTCTTCGGCAAAAACTTCGCAGAAATTTCCTTGAAAATTTAACTTTCTAACATTATACACATGCATCTTTAAGTTGTACGTTGTCTGTTTCTGAATACGTGACAACCAACGTTACAGTAACGCCAGTTAGCCAACGTTTTTGCACGAAGCAAATCACGGCTGTACTGTGGTCTCTCACGTGAGCAGCCGTTAAACTTCACTATTTCAAGACAGTGACCTTTCCTGCAGTAAACCACACTGGATAGATGTCGGACAGAGGCAGTTAACAATCTTTTGCGGCCTCAAGAAACTTGCAAAATGCTAAAAATAATTTTTGAAGTAAAAATTAATAAAAATATCAGAATCAGTGATACCACACCAAACTCTGTAACATCTGACACGAAAAACTCTTCACACAAAACGTGACAAACGTCACATTTAGTTAGGAAACCTCTCCAAATACAAACCCTAAGAGAAAAAAGTGGGGGATATGGCATATTATGTCTCCCCCGTCTAAAAAAGTGGGGGATCACGTCACCCGTGTCCCGCACCAAATTGCGCCCATGGAATGTTATGACATATTTAATCACTGATGCTATTTTTTCAATCGTAGATACGAGACTTCGTCTGCCAACTGAAGTACTCTTGAAAGGAATGCAACTTGAACATTATTTCCAATGGTTGGGCTGGGCTCGCCACCAGATGTGGGTGGGCCTCACCGCTTTTTCCCGGACTACCTAAAGTTCTAAACAACACCTAGGCTAATAACTTTATGGTCCTTGTGAAATTCGAAGATCCTTGCAACGTTAGAGCTTTGCTGTGATATCCCAGCAACGGTTAGCAGTGAGGATAAAATGCAAAAATTCTTAAATAGCAGCCCACAGTAACCCCAGCCAAGCGTAAGGATGTAGCGGTTAGGACCGGTTACCAGCCGATCCGATCATTTGCCGTTTCGGTCTCTCACGTGGTGTGCACTGGTGCAGTCTTTCGTTTCCCGACGCACGTAATGCGTATCAAGAAATTTCGTCGTTCGCGATTCAGCTTAAACAGCACGCGCTTCCTGCGAGCTATCCCACTATGAATACAAATTGGACTGTGTATATATGTGCGGGTGTTTCTTCGGAGAGCGGAACATCCCAACGGGAAAGGAAAAGCTACAAAGCTAACACAATGTGAACATAGTATGCTGTTTCTGTCTCCAGGCATAGTCTATGGCAGCAAACTTTGCTTCACTGGTGTGACAACAATGCAGTATATTGTTGACGTTTCAGGAGTGTATGCGAACTTTCTTTCTCCGAAGATAGGCAAGAAACAAAATCAAAGCGTACATACACACTGCATTTCTGAAAATTTTCACAGTGGCACACGAACAAAAGGATAAAAAATGTTTTAGATATACCAACATTTCAAAAGATCTCCCAGTTTTGACAATTCCAGCGTATTTGTGGATAAACACCAACCATTTACGAAATTTTCGATCAGATGGCCTGTCTCAAGATATATCTTGTAAGATAATTAACCAGAAGGACAAAGAAAAAGTCAAATAAGACTTTTCTCAAAAATGATTAGAATATAAAATTTCATCTTTATTCTTTGAAAATTTCTGCTAATGTCAAAATCGCTATACAGGGTTTTGAAATTTTCGGGGGTGCAAATGCTCCCCTGACTATACCATTACGCATACTGGATGTCGCAGATACAAAAAATCTGGAACTAAATAGCAACTGGTGGACATTATGGACTAAATATATTTTTACCAGGGAATACAAATCACTGCAGGCTATAGTCTTTCAGCTTCATGAAGTAAGTACTTATCAATATATGATCTCTAAAGATAAAGAACCAATTTTTTAAATTTTGAAGTGTAGCGCATGAATATGCTTCTGAGACCCAGAATCTGAGTTAACCCAAGACTGAATACTTTGCAGCTGCAAACGCAGGAAATTTATTGGTCAAAATAAAGTCAAAAGCTGCAAATTACTAAATCAAAATTTTAAGTTTTTAGTTCAAAAAATTGGTTGAGCTAGTTATAACGAAGCAACCATAATCATTGGAGCGTAAAATTGGGATAGATTTAATAGTTTCAACACTAAAACCATAATCAGATTTTATGCAAACTACTGCATTAAAAAAACGAGCAGTGTTTATTTTCAAGCGGTGGATCTTCAAATTATAGGATTTCAACCCTTCGCTAATCAGCGGTTTGATTTCTGAGTAACACAAAACCCTCCCGTCAGTGCTCTTGTAACTACAACACTGTCAGAAGGTCGGAAAGGACCGGATAGCAACACCAGCATTGCTGTGTCGCTGATTTAACACTAGCACTCATGCATGACTCCGGACAGTTCAACCCGGCTTCAAAGTTCTGAATTCGATTTCCGAAGCGGCCTATCCAAGCCGACGGCAGATTTTCAGTACTCTGCCATCTGTATATATTTCGAAAGACCAGTTGACTCTTCTTCACAAGTCATATGGCGAGGCCACTTGACGTTGCTAAGTGCCGTGTTGTATTCGTAGCGAGGCTGCACGATAGGCGTTTTGGAAGTCGAATAGGCATTAACGTTTGCAGCATGTTACGCCATAGCAGGTAAGAAGCCATGAAAACGGGGCGATGGTTGTTCGACAGGCCACTTCTCAACTCCCTCAATACACCGCTATACATAGAAAAGTTCGTTGTTTCTTTCTCTGCAGTCAGGAAACAACTGGCATGCTGCCTGGCAACGATCCACATACCGCAGGTTACAGACCGTTGTTCCAGCGATCCCAGGACAACCACGACGACGCATCGTTATTTACAGCAGTCTTAACAATCGCTACACATCGAACATATCGAAACAGCAGAGTGGCACGCATTACTACACAACACGAAATTTCTTTATTTTCGTACAAACTCAACCCTATTTGCCTTTATACGCAACCCTCCACCTCGTTGCATTTGCGCAGCTTTATTCCGGAATGCAAACAAGTTTATTCACACTTTACTTTCCAGCGCAATAGTCTGATGCGACAGATAAAATACGCACGTTTTAAATGAATTGCTGAAGAGCAAACAGTTTTCCCGGCATACTGAGAAAAACTAATTCTTGCTCGCAGCTTCTATGCATGGCAAAAACAAGAGTTCGAATTTTCAATGGTTCACAATATTTCTTATAACCAGCTATGCATTTCGAAATATTCACTGACAAGAATGGAATGTCCGTTTCCCAAAAGCGAGCAAACCTTTGTGGTGTCCTCACCGAAACAAGGCAACAAGAGTACGCTTGCTTGCCGTCGTCAGTAGGGAGCCGGTGGCGCCGCGCTCCCTATTCACATATATATTGATGATTCTTTTCGCATTTTTTTCTGTGCCTCACCCTCCAACCAAACTAACCGGGCGAAGCACACTTGGCAAGTTCAGTGGTGCAGACAACGCGAAATATGCAATAAGATTTTTTGTGCAACAACTGAAAAAAAAGTTTAACGTCCACGTTAGTTAATGGTGAAAAACACACGGTGTGTAACGAGAAACGTACCTACGGGAGAAAAACACCCCCCATAATTCGATTTGTCCCGTTCATCACCCGTCAGGCAACGCAAATATGTAACTATTCGAGCGACAACAAATGATTTTGTTTCAAAGCATTGGATTAATTTGACCACCCGTGTCAACGCATCCGAATACGTCACTGCGTGAAAAACTAGGACAGCCACTATCAAAGTGACTGAAATGAGCAAAAACTGCATGCACTTCAGCAGAGGTGCACTTCAGTTAAAAAGTTAACATATTATCAGATAAACGTATGACATTAAATACAAAAGATGAAGACAACATTTATACCAATACGGAACAGTAAAACTCGCGATTGTTGGCAGCTAAAAAAACACCCAAGCATTGAAGAAGTAACCCCTTAAACTGAAAGGGCTTCAAGAGAACCAAATAACCCTTGCCAACAGGACGCCAAAGCCTTTACCCTTACGAACTTTGCAGCTGAGGAGGGAGCTATGTAGCGGTTTTTCTTCACTTGACCGTTGCATAAGCGAGTGAAGTGGTTTTGCTTGAGAAAGAAACACGCTTGGTAACCTCGAAAATTTACCTACAAAGTTCGACTAAAATCGTGACAAACGATATTTCGCATCTACTTGAAGTCACGGCACAGTTTACACAAAATCGCTCGAACAGTACGGAGATCTTAACAGTACAAATGTCCCTTATGGGTTTTACAATGCATAAAATTTAAACTTGAAGAAATCAAATAACGTAAGAAATGCACACAAGTACGAGACCTCTGCTGCTAATACGCAAAAAACTGCCTTTTCTGGATTTTTCTTGTCGTTGAGACATTACGGCCATTTGTCCGAATTAGCTTAAAAACTACTATTATTTTTACGTTTGAGTATTTTCTCATGACTGAAAAAAGCATTATGACCAAAATGACTTGATTTTTTCGGTCATTGATCAACGATTGATCAATGACCGAAAAAAACAGTTTTATTATCTGCAGTGTAATATGACAATACAAGCTAAACGCGGCTTTGTTGATTGTTAATAGTCTCAGGCTCATTTCTACTTACGGTCGCATAAGTGGAAGGATGCATAAAAAATCGTTTCTGCACGTTTTCGGAGTTGGGGAAGAAAGTCTTGTGCGATTTGGTAAACAATCTACAACCTTCTGCAGTTAAATTCTTATGACTGTTCACTTTTTGAGCGGAAATCGTATTGATTTCAGTCGTTAGCAACAAAAAACAACCCACTATACACGCAACGCAGTTTGCAGCACAGAATTACGCTTTCATGGGCCTTTTATAATAAAATAACTTAAAAGCACGAAAGAGATATACAGCATACTTATAAAGCAGGACAGAAAGCTGGTCGAGTCTTCGATAATAATTTACGTACGATTGTCGTGTGCTTACATCGCCAATAAACTTGCCACTCCTCGTGGCTTCAACTGGGCTGATTGCAACAGACTATTTGACAGCTTTCTGTGGTCTTGGAACACAGTTACTGGATATAAAATGTGTTTTGTATCGCACAAGACGCTCATTTTGCTATTGAGAGGGAGTTTTATCAAAAAGCCAGCAACTTTTTAGATAAAGACGAAAACAGATCTTAGCCCAGAACCGTCGCCAGAAAGTCTTCAGTAGGGGACTTTACTTTTGTGCAAGGGGACTTGACATTCTGAAAATAAGAAAACTTCACTGATTTATAGTGTTTCATATTTCAATTTTGGGGGTTTGGAGCTTTGGTTGGAGGGCTAAGCCTACCAAAGCCCCGTGGCGACGGGACTGCCTTAGCCTGGCGTAGAACCTTAGATCATTGCAGTTTCGGCCTTGGTTTCGGTTGCGGCTGGGTATCGGTCGTCAAGTGATTTTGACCTTCATACCAAAACACCATCACATCGTGGTCATGGCCTTGACGAAACTTTCAGGTTTGGGACATTTTTCCCGGGTTATCATGGAACGCAACATCGAACAGTATTTCACTTTTTGCGGACACAGTGCGATGCAACAGTTAACTTCGGCAAGCTATGCTATCAATCAGGACACAATCACACACTAAACGCAGTCAGTAAGTATTTTACTGTGCTCGTCGCCGTCTGACAGATGCTGACGCGTTACGGTGGATGTTTGCTGGCGATCCTCCAGCTTGGTAGGATGCAACGGCTCATCATGAGCTTTTTCAGTCACAATCTTCCCCTTTTCAAAAAAGCGCTGAATATTCGCCACAGACCGACCTTGCGTTTCAGGAGCGAAAGATGTGATCAAATAAATCTGTAATAAAAAAACATTTTACATAGTTCTCCACGCATCAGCGTTCTGTGCCATAAAAAATACTTAACCGCAGTCTTGTCATCGTAAAGAAAACTTGAATCACAAGTACACGTTAAATCACAAGTAGTCATACTATGGCAGCTAGAAATCTCCATAAGATCTTATTTTACAGAACATTTTAGCAGAAAGCGAAAAAACTAGACAAGTTAACACAAACGTTAAAACTGATGCAAAAGAAGGCTTCTCAAGCCTGGGGTGACAACCGCATGTTGGGTCGCAAAATAGTTTTAAGGTCGACACATTTTTTTCGAACCAGTGAGGCTTCACCAAACCTTGCACTGAAAACAACTGAGATAAACACCAAATATTTTGTGTTTCCTAGCTTCAAAAGTGTAATTTTCGTCTCAAGTGGTTTGATAAAATGCGGACCTCGCACATCGTAGAGTCAACTTGCCGAGCACTTCTCATTACAAGGTAAAAAAGTCCTCTAGTCTTAGGTTTATTGAGTGTTCAGGGGTGGAGAAACCGGGGGACCGCATGGGCCTATGCCCCATATTTTTTCTGGAGGGCGCTGGCCTTCCACTTTTAAATTTCGAACTTTGCTAAGTAAACTTCAAGCAACACAATTAGTATTGGGTCCATTGTTAAAGTAAATAGTTTAATGAAAAAAATTTGTCACATTTGCCAATTCCATCTACAAAAATTTTCCATAGTTTTTTTTTAACGTGAACTTGTGCCCCCCACTTTGCAAAAGGCTCCTCCACCGTTGAGTGTTGCGTAGTTGTTGAAAAAAGGACTTAAAATAATTTATTTAAATATGAAAGATGTGTTAATTGACAATGTTTTTTATAATGTGGAATTATTTTTTCGCAAATAAACATTTTACAACAATTTCATGCCGTTACATTTATTTCTTTATAGTGCCAAACTCCCACAGCAATGAAGCTTTATTTACGCAACATGGTATAACGATAGATATTGCAAATTTTGACTTTAAACGCCAGGTTTTTTTAGTCAGAGAATTTGAATAGATAGATGATAGTGATACCAATACACAAAAAAATGCTGGTTCCAGTGTTAAATGTATTGTGTTGCCTCAATTTTATCAAGAATAAAGTTTATTCCCGTAAACATCCAGTTATTATCGCAAATACTTGCCCGAATGACACCCTAACATACCTAAACAATTTTATTTTAACTGAGAACTCCCTCAACAAAACGGCCTATCCTCTATCGCAGTGGTTCCCGACCGGCGAGGAATTCCTCCCAGGGAGGAATTCCACTTTATTATAGCTAAGTTACCTAGTTTACGTAAGTGAGTGTTCTACTTCTTTTTTAAGTTGACATTGGCTCTTTCAATTAATTGAATCACTTTGTATTTGTAACTACCACACGTTTTTTCACACACTTTATTGCCATTATTTGATAAATAGTTTTTGTCCCACTTTTATCAATCAAGCTAATGTCCTCAATAAAGACCATTGCTCCCATTGTAGTTAATACTAGCCTACGAACCCGAACAGGGGAGGAATGAACGTTCCATAGGGCAGGAATAAAATGTTCTAAAATGAGCAAAGGGAGGAATGCATCAAAAAAGGTTGGGAATGACTGATCTATAAGTGTTAAGTAACCGAATGACAGTTTTCCTGCGCATTTTATCATCGAATTTCCGCGCACCAAAAATACTTAATTCCTGTTATTCACACAATTCTTTTGTTGACGTGGTTATTTGTTTCTGATCTACCAAGATGCGATCTCCTTCAACTGCTGACATTCAGAAGGAAGATTGTGTTTGCTGTTGTTTGGGATCAATCGTCTTCGTGCCAATTCTGCTGCTTTGCTGGAAGCCACAAAATTCGGAACAGGATCAGGTATGTTGGATCGATTCACCTTTCCGAAATAACCCTGGAATACCTTGTTATTCCGAGAACACCAGGTTAATTCACACTATGTCTAAAAGCTCAATTGGTGTACCAAACAAAACGTAAATCGGACACTGCCAACGTTTCGTTGATCACGCAGTCATCTTCATCAGGGCGAAAAATCTGCCAACCAAGCGTCGAGTGGAGTGATGTCTTAGGTATAAACACTAGTAGTGAGGAATTACTGGACCTAATGATTTAAGGCGGGGTAGCAATTAAATGAACAAGAAGATTTGCGTGAAGAGATATCACGGAGAAAACAAATCAATACGCAACAGGTAGAAACACAGATGAAACGGTTAACCAGTAACGGAACGATTGAAATATTGGGAAGGTTATAAAACTAATAAAACAAAAAACGTCTTCATTTGTTGGTCAAAAAGCGGTACATATCTAGAAACATGTCAGAGGATTTACCGTTCATGCTTCATCGGTCAGTGTAATATAAAAGGATTCTGTAAAACGACGTTTATGAAAGTCGCAGTCAAATTTTGAAACCTTCGACTGTTACCAATCCATGGAATGACCTCAGTCAAAAACATGTCGCGTTAAAAGCAGCTTTTTCTGTCTTTTTTGTCGTTGCAAATGGCATCAGCACGATGCAACATTGTGTTCACAACAGAGCGCTCGCGTTGAAGTGGATACTCTGACCGGTAGTTCAGGTATCGACCCGCATGCACGGCTTTTCTGTATACTGAAGTGGTGATTTATCCTATCGTTCCTCTCTTCACTAATAGATCGAGGAATGGAATAGAGCCATTGGTTTCTGTTTCCATGGTGAAGTTCATGGATGTTTAAATATTGTTGATATGATCAGCAAAATTTGTCAAATACCTTTGTTCAATCAAAACAAAATCATCTACATATCGTTTGCACAAGCGAGGAGCAAAGAAAGTTTTGATAGCTCTAGATATCCCATGTGTACCATGACTATATTAGCAACCACTGCCAAAACAAGTCAACCATAGTGGTTCCAAAAACCTCTTTATATTACTTACCACGGAAGTGCAGGAAGGTGAATTCTAAGCAAATTTTTAGTCCTTTACAAATATCTTCGATTGACCAATTCGCATTATTTTTAAACTCTGTCCAAGCCATGAGCTTGTGCTGTGTGACCTCTAACACCAATTCTAGTGGAATCTTCGTGAAGCGTGAATTCACATCAAATCAAACCATAACTTCGTCTTCTTGTAAAATCATATTTTTAATTTAATCTGCAAACTCGACTGACTTACCTACATGGTGCGCAGTTTTGCCTACCAGTGGTTTAAGAACCATGCGATTTCTTTCGATGTGTTGTAGGTAGTACCAATAAATGATACGATCGGTTGTAAAGGGACTCCTTTGCGAATTTTCGGCACACCATACACCGTCAGACCAAGTTAAAGAATTATAAGCATTTGAGCTTTTTAACTTGAAGGACTCCCCCGTAATTATTATTTCTTTGCATTGTAGATCAGAAACAAAAGCGTTAACAGTTTTTTACAATTGTGTTTAATGGATTTGTGCGTAGTTTTATGTAAGTGCCAGGGTCTTGCAGTAAAATTTTTATCTTATAATCGTATTTCTCTTTATCGAGGATGACAGTAGCATTTCTTCTATCAGCTCTTATGACAATGTCTTGGCGTTCTTAACTCTTTTAGCGCAGACCATTCAAGACGGGATAGTGTGCATGGTGGTGGTCGATGTTGCTGCCAAATGAACATGATTTTGGTTCAGATAACATTGGCTTCACTTTGCGGTAGCTTCCAAAGGATATTCTGAATAGCGGCAAGTGCGGACAATAATTCAGCACTACTAGTGTTTACTGTTTATACCTGAGGCATCACTCCACTCGACGTTTGGTTGCCAGTTGGCGTGTCACTCTTGTTTTTACACCCTGACGAAGTTGGCTGCATGGTCAACGAAACGTTGGCAGTCTGATATACCAATTGAGCTTTTAGATATAGTGTAATTCTGGAATAGTAAAGTATTCTGCATTGTCATCCATAGACTGATACAAACTAGTTGAGAGCAGGCACCAACGGATTTGTTAAAATCGCCCGCACGATATAATGAAATTGATGACAAAACTCAAGGTGTGTCAAGGAAATGTTCAGTAGTCACAAAAACCGTAGTATTTGCAAAATAGGTCTAAACTAACTGAACTCAATATAATGCATTCAAGAAACAACTGTAATCCAGTATCGAAAAGGCCGTAGGGACGAGGGCAAAAAGGTAAGTCTTGAAATGGCAGAACTGCAAACGTTAAATCAGAGGGAGCTTGGAAGCAAAACTTAGGCACAACTTTTTTGATCCGGTGCACAAGGTAACACAGTCGAGTTTCACTTACCTCCACCAGCACCAGAAGCAAAAAGGGAATGTAAGCAAATCCACCCCACGCACCTAAAGAGTAGGGTACGACAAACGCCACCAGAGCTGCAGTGAGCCAAAAGCATATGCCAGATATCCAATATGCATTAGGTCGGGTAATCTGCGTAGTGATCTCGGAAGGATAAGCATAAATGCATAGTATGGGACCAATGCCTAGGCCCGCAACAAAAACTGCCACCGCAACGACACTGACGTAGGCCATGGCGGGAACCGAGCTGCTCATCAAGGTCGACACGATGAGAAGGACCAAGCCGCAGACAACAACAGTAAGACCAGCCAAAAGCATCTTTCGGGAGCCCATCTTCTGTAAGCAAGGTGTTGCTATGATCGCCATCAAAGAAAGCAATACAAACATGCCTGAGAACCAATGTAGCAAGGTCGTGAACGTAAATAAAACCCCAAGCCAACAAATTCTACAAGCATTACACAGTTAATCGGGAATACGAGTAGTGTACAACATGTACAAGCCAATCAAGAAATTTCCTAATTTTATTCATGTGAAGTGTCAAAGAAAATCGTTAGGTTCCGTGGTTAAAACTGGTTGCCTGAGATTTTTCAACTCGCTTAGGTTGTGTTTAAACCTAAGGTTCATCTTTACTTAAGAGTGTTTTCTGACTTCACAGTTCTTTTCAGACCACAGCACTTGGCGCACAACAACCACCAAAAATTCACTTACTTATACTGTAGTAAGTCGAGTGTTCTTGTGGAATGCCAGCCGTCTCAAAAATTTGGTTGGTGTATTGAAAAACTGCTTGGATGCCAGTCAACTGAATAGACAACTGAATGATGATTACGACAAAAAGCTGGTGTCTATATTTGCCAATAGACAGCAGTTCTTTTATGGACGCTCGCTCAACTTGAGCATCAGCATCAATCTCTGCCACGATGCTTTCATATTCTTTGCGGAGAAAATCCGTTTTCTCGTAGCGAAGGCGCCGTAATAAATTGAAGGCACGTTCTGCACAGTGCGTTTTGATACCTTGGTTACTTTGCTTGCGTTCGTTTTGTATGGTCGCTGTAAGGGTATGAGGAATCCACGGAACGCAAAGTAAGTACACCAAAGAGAAAATACCTGGCAGCGCCAGGACGTACGGCCAGGTATCAACACCTCCTAAAACATGTGGGTGAGCCAGGACATTGCCCAGTGCCGCACTCATTTGTAACATCCAGCCGAGAGGTGTTTGATAAAATGCCAGTGTTTTTCTGCTTACGACTTCAGCCACGTAAAGAGGTCCAAGGCTAAATCCCGTTCCACGCGCTATGCCATTGATCAGACGTCCGAAGATGATGGCTTCGTAATAATTTGATAAATACGCAACAGGTCCCATCAGAATGGACGAGGTCAGCGCAAGAATGTGCATCAATATCATCGAACTCTTTCGACTGAAAAACATGCATTGGCAGCATTCTTAAAATTTGTCAAACTTGTCGAGCAAGCACTATTAAAAATATCGTGCTTCGTTAAAACAGCAAATCACTTCACATCCAATGACGGAAACTGCCAAAAAACAGAAAACAGGTTCAACTACATAATTCCATACAAACAGGTCGGTCACTGCTCATCTGAAGCAAAACTGTAGCACAGGCTACAATAACGCATCTGGAGATGGGCAAGTAAAAATATTTTGCCAGAATTCATCCGAAATAGCAAATGCAAATTTTAAAAAACGTATATTCTATATTTTAAGCTTCCGGCTCAGCAGAAAAAACGCCTTGACAACATTTTACTATTCTCAACAACAAAAGAACAATCAAAACGCAAATTTACTGCAATGCGATACACTAAGGCTCTCTTAGTGTCCGACTGTTAACTCTTTAGGACCAGGAGTTTTTTTTTATTTTGGCCTCTTCATGTAATTTCGATCATAACTCCCCGACCGACTGAGCTGAAGCAGTAGTTCCCAAACTGTCAGGTGGTACGCGATCAAATTATTTAGGTTTACTAGAAATTAAAACCAAACAAAAGTAAATTAAAATGCAAATGATATTCTAATCAGCGTCGTAAACATTATTTTACTTCACAACATTTAAGTAGAGCGAGAAATTTCACGTTGAAATTTTTCTCTCTATTTAATGACGTGTGGAGGTACCAGAATGTATGAATTGTTTTTCTTTTCGTCGCCATACTTTTGCAGTGCATCAGTTGAACAACCTCGCAATAAATCAGTGAATTTTTGAAATAAGGTAGCTTCAGGATGGTCCAAGTTCGTGAGCACCTGGAGGCGCAGAAGCTTTTCATCGCAAGGTCGATCGCCGCAAATTAAGAGAGCGCAGCCTTTGGCCAAGACCGCTCATTTAGACGTGAACAAGTTACAGACAGTACTGAACTGTTACATTGCACGCCACATTTAACGGTGATACAACTAACGGCAAAGCAACTTACTGAGCAGGCTAGATAAGAATAAAGGATGCATAAATGAATAACTGCCTCCTGAAACATGTTTAAATCTGGATATTTAAAAACACTTTCAGGATAAGAATGTTTAAAACGAGTTCAACTGGACACAAAAAAATCCCGTCGTGGGTTACATGCGGCCGGCGGGCAAGCGTCTGTGCCACGCAGAGTTGGTAGTACTGTACCACTGCAGCGGTGATGACGTTGGTTGAACTTTGACTAATGCTTTTGAAACTAATTTATATATTTGATATTCGTGAGCGTTTTGCAACATGCCAAAACAAAAGTATATTTCAGCTAACATAAAATACAAGTTAATATCTATAGAACGCCGAGGAGAATATCTACCGCAATGTATAATTTGCATGAAGCCCCTTGCTAATGAAGTATTTCCTAGGTTAGCCAGTTACGCTGATCCCCAGTTATTGACATTTCCGTCAATGTGGGAGTGCGAGCATAGATCTTCAGCCGCGATGTCACCGGTGTGCAAGACAATTGAGACCAATTCATTTGTCACCACTTGATTTGAGACCACTTCATTTGAGACCACATTCAGCTGAGACCACATTCAGCTGAGACCACATTTCAGCTGAGACCACATTCAGCTGAGATCACATTCAGCTGAGATCACATTCAGCTGAGATCACATTCAGCTGAGATCACATTCAGCTGAGATCACATTCAGTTGAGACCACATTCAGTTGAGACCACACTCATTTGAGACCACACTGATTTGAGACTACACTCATTTTAGACCACACTCATTTTAGACCACGCTCATTTTAGACCACGCTCGTTTTAGACCACGCTCGTTTTAGACCACGCTCATTTTAGACCACACTCATTTTAGACCAGATTCACTTGAGGCCACATTTATTTTCGATCACTTTCATTTTACGCCACGTTAAAGTGAAGCTGTTTTGATTTACTGTGAATCACATTTTTATGATCTGCCTTCCACTTCTTTGCGGGAGACCTGAAGTTTTTCAAGGCGACTCTTCATTTAAAGTTTTGCAGGTTACGCCCTTCCGTGTCCAAGGTGACCTCACGCTGGGTTGTAAATGCACTTGCACTTTAAAACATCGCAAAGGCCAGAAAACTCTTCATACCTTGGGCTTGGAAGCGAGCATTGCGACTCTGAAATGTCATTTTGTCAGACCAAGTTAAAGAATTATATGTTTTGCGTTCCTGCCCGTTTCCTTCATGGAGGGGTCGCAATATTTTTAGTTTTCAACTGAAAAATGAAACACGAGAAATAACTGTCTTTGTGCTTTGATCGAAACAATCACAGGAAAAAATCAAATTCCGTGGCTTTTGAGAAGTAAAATGCAACTGCGTATGAGCAAAACGCCTGACGCGTGATCTCTACAAATGCGACTGTTTTAGCAGATAACGTTAATTCCGAAGAATAGCAGAATTCGCTAAAAATCTTCAAATGACGATCATCTTGAAACATATTTAGTCAAAATGAAGAACTCCCCGAATCTTCCTTTTTTCAAAAAATTCGGGCGAGAAACGTGTTCTCATTATTTGGTCCAATAGCAATGTGCTATTTTAGACACTGTGAGATTTTCTTCGGAATCAACGTTGTCTGCTAAAACAGTCGCGTTTGTAGAGATCACGTGTCAGACGTTTGCTCATACGCAGTTGCATTTTACTTCTCAAAAGCCACGAAATTTTTCTTCTTTGATTGTTTCGACCAACGCAGAAAGACATTTTTTTCTCGTCTTTCATTTTTCAGTTAAAAACTGAAACTATTGTGGCGCCTCGATAATGGAAACGGACAGGAACGCAAAACATGTTCTTTGACTTGGTCCAAATGACATTTTAGAGGTGCAACGCTCCCTTCCAAACCCGACGTATGAAGAGTTTTCTGGCCTCTGTTATGTTTTAAAGTGCGGGTGCATTTGCAACCCAGCGTGAGTTACCCTGGACGCGGATGGCGCGATCTTGCAAAACTTCAGGTCTCCCGCAAAGAAGTGATAGGTACATAAAAATGTGATGCACAGTAAATCAAAACAGCTCCACATTAACGTGACGTAACATGAATGTGATCTCAAATGAATGTGGTCTCAAATGAAAGTCTCGCGTGACTGTGGTCTCAAATGAACAGGATGAACAGGTCTCAAAGGACCGTGGTCTCGAATGAATAGATTTCAAATGAAGGTTGTCTCAAATGTCGTGGTCTCAAAGGAACCTGGTCTCAAATGAATTGGTCTCCATAGCCATGGAACCGATGTGACCATCAAATCGAAGAGCCGAAACCGTCTCACTGCACGTGAGCATGATTCCGACGCACTGTCAGCAAAGTTATTACTCGCATCGACCTGCTGGTCGAAAGAAGACAACTTCATCCATCTCATCAAACTTTGCTGTGACTTTTTATGTCAAGTAGTTTGGTCTTAACTTCAAAGTTTTTAACTTCCAGCTGATATCGCTTTCAAAGTTAGCCATTGAACATAATTGCCTTTTATAGATTATTTGTGAGTTCCGGAGTTTTTTTCAATGGAAGTGGTACGAGAACACTACACGAAATGAAAAATAGTACGCGAGCAAATAAAGTTTGGGAACCGCTGTGCTAGAGAGCCAAGCAAGACATAAGATGCAGATTTTCGTGTACGATGCGTACCCATATTTTGTTCGATAAAAAACCCATTTTTTAACGAATGTCTTTTCTGTTGCAGGACGTGATAGGTGAATCTATGGATGATCGTTTGCAGCTATAGTTGCCCCAAAAATGTCTTGGACAAATCAGCAGAAGATATTCTCCCTGGAGACCTATCTTGCAACAAAATCATACCAGAGTGTACAGATTCAGTTTCGAAAACGTTTCCATTGTCGCAACTTTCCACCAAAATCAACGATTGTTAGTTGGGTTACGAAGTTCAGAGAGCATGGGACTGTAGTGAACTTA
>Ga0210059_1008321_pt1 | contig 16391 bp, 15 predicted proteins | sample Ectturendosymbi2_FD_188042 | JGI IMG/M metagenome (GOLD analysis project Ga0210059, IMG submission 188042) | Ecteinascidia turbinata endosymbiont from Florida, USA - Sample 2 (SPAdes) (version 2) | ecosystem: Host-associated > Tunicates > Ascidians > Unclassified | place: Key West, Florida...
ACGTGCGCGTGTTGCGCAAGCTGCGTGCTCGGTTAGGTGAACTTGAACAATGGCCACCAGTCCGTAACCAGGGGTGGCCGGTTAGCGGAAAAACAAAGTCTTACACCAGAGTTTCTTAAACGTTTGTGGGTCACGCACCCCCTAGTACAGTGGTTCTCAACCCTTCATGGTTTGTGGCCACCCTCTCCCCTTCAACTAGCGGATAATTAATATTATTACACTTGGGTTTTGCAACATCACGGCAGAGCTAATTAGTAAAAGGCTTTGCTCGTGGCCCCCAAGGGTGGCCGAGGGCCCCGGTTGAGAAACCCTGCCCTAGTACATCCTAATAAAGGTCGTGGACCCCTCAAGAAGAAACGTTGTACCGATAAATCTTCGAAAAATGGCTTCATCCATCGTAGTTGTAATCATAGCAATGTTTGCAAAGCCTATTAATTCTTTCGAAATCCCAGAGCAAAGCCTATTAACCATTCCAATCACATTCATGGACCCCTCCAATCGCCTTCACGGACCCCTTAGTGGTTCACGGGCCCCAGGTTCGCAACCCCAGTTTTACGTGCGCACACAGCATTCTCCTCTTTGCATAGCTGGAAGTAAGTAGCGGCGAGAAAAGAGAGCGATGTTATCTTACCAGACGTGGGAGCGCCGTTGCGTTGATGCTTTTGCACAGCCGGCGCAGATCCCACTTGGAATTCAGCCGGACGACCATCAGCTTGTATTTGTTCGCAAAGTGCAGCGCCAGATCGGAAACCTTCCCCCCAGACACGATCACGTTCACCCCCTTGTCGACAATCGCTTTGATTTGCTGAAATAGAAATGGAACGCTTGGAAAGCACAACAATGTCACAGTGAAAAACGGGGCAACATTTCAGTGGGTTGCTTTAAAATACTTATTTTATAGGATTAACAAAAAAACAGTCGCGCACAGATGAAGGTCACACTTCGATAAGTTAGTCAAACAACGAGCGGCGCAATTGAAATTTCAAACAATAACAAACTAAGCTACTTGCCTGGTGATTTCTGACAGCCGAACATTATACGTAACACTAAAGCGTGCACACGTAAGCGAAACGTCATGAAAGACGACACAGAGAAGACAATTGCTGATGATATGCCTGGTTACTGCAGTTACAGAAGGCAAAACATTAATGCTTGAAGCTTAACTGCGATGCAGCTTGCAGAACCTTGAATCGAAAGGAAACGCAGACCTGGGAGCTGTCAATCAAACGCTCGATTACTGATGTTGAAAGGGTTTCTTTTTTCTTTATGCGTCACTTAAATCGCAGAAAAGAAACCACAGCCGCGACGATCTTACGCTTTCAAGTATATTCTCTTCGTCTTTGCTGAAGTCGCGCAAGTCCTTGGCGTTCTTGATCAGGACTGTCCCTTTGGTCTCAGTGTTGAGCATGTCGAAGGGACAGGAATAAACGGCGACGTTTGCGCCTTGGATCTTTTTAATGTCGCCTGTGATTCGCAGAAAAGAAAGGAAGCGTGGTGAGGAACATGGGATGGATCGCATTGATTCAATGGCAGACGCAACTTTGATAGTTTTCCTTGTTTAGCAGCACGGCCCTTCGCTCCGGCAATTGTAAGTCAAGAAAATGTTGTGAGCACACTTATTTCCACCACGAAGTTAGATTTATCCATTTTCTTCAATTGATTGCCGCCATCTGAATGGCTAACTGGCCGCCAAGGAAGGGCCAAATGGGTTCCAGGCATGCTCCTATTGCAGTGATAACTCAAGCACGGATTCGAATAAAACATCCGCAGTCTTTCTAAGATGCAGCAGCGGTAACAAGAACAAAAACAAACCACAGAGTGTAACTAAAGGTTGCATTTCTTATCATCAGCAAAGTTCGTGCGTTCAACGAGTTCAAGAGGGCGTGGCAAACGTTCCGAAGCAAGCACTTCACGTGTAGTCAAGCTATTACCGAATAACATTTTTTACAAATGCCTTTCTTAAAACTTGGATTAAAAAACGACTATTAGAAGCGCGACCACTAATAAATTCGACTATCTGCATAATTTTTTTTATACAAATTAAGGCCCACATACTTTCACATTCACGAAGGAAAACCATTCCGTTGACAGATTTGGACGAGTAGACCCCAGCTCCCATAAGTTTCGCTACTCGTACGTTGTCGACGCTGAATTGAATGCGTTGAGGCGGGAGGACGCCAACTGCGAATACAATAGAGCAACTGTTACGCAACAAAGCATACGGCAGCAGGCCGATCATGCAGCAGCTGACAAGCATCACAATGCATCGTTAACTCTTGATTTTCCATCGTCCCGAGCATCCCCCCAAACACCAGATGTGAACGGATTTATGTTTTTCAAATCCAAATCCGATCCAACAATTTTATTTCGACACCCAATCCAAATCCGCAAACGGACAGTTTTAAAATCCAGACCTTGTTCAAGTTCAACAAATAATTTAAGTTCAATTAAGTTCACTGTTATTAAAGCTCACGTAATCCATATGAAAGATTTAAAGAAAATATCATGGAAACAAGTAAGCTAACGCTACCTTAGGCTCACAACACGATAGCAGTTGACATGTTAAAATACTTCTAGGTAATCACAATTGGAGAAGCTCAGTTACAGAATGTAAGATATCAAACCAGAAAGATTAACAGACATGCAGCACAAGCCACTCATCAGCACCAGGCTACACATGTAAATAATGTCGAACTGTGCTAATTGTTACTACTACGTAACCTAGCAGTAGGTTGGTATCACTGTGCTACAACAATTATGTCAAGAAACGGGTGTGGGTCAATGAAAGTCAAACCGATTCCGTAACTTTGATGACTTGAATCATAAGAAAGCAGACTTGTATCACAGGACGGAATCATGGCTCAATATTTAAACAAACATAATGTGCAATCACGACGGACATGTTGTACTCCACTGAACCACACTTATACATTAAATACAGTAATCCGCAGTCTCAAAACTGAAAAGTTCAAAAAACAAACTTATCAAACCAGATCCAATCCAAATCCGGTTAAGCACGGACGATAAAATCTATGTCCATTAAAAAACATAGGATTTAAAATCAAATCTATGTTCATCTCTGGCAACATGCAGGCAGCGAAAAGTTCCAAACAGCGAAGCCTCAATAAAACTTAACGAAGGTCGGTAATGAGACATGAGTTTCAAGGCCAACGCAAAACTAGGAAATCCTTTTTGAGAATGTCAATCGCTGCGGAATGAAGACCAACTGAATCACCAACGTTAAAAGTGCTGAAGTTCATGTAAAAAAAGCGCTACAAGCCAAAAGCATGGGCGAAACCAAGCTAAACAACATGGCGGGAAGTTACAAAGACCTGGACAATGCGCATTGTGAGTAATAAGATATTGATAGAAAATATATATTTTATACGCATGCGCAATGGTTATTTCCAGGACCAAAGCGCTCGTGGCAAAACACAATACTCCTCAGAATTCAAAAATCGCAGGAAGTCGTAGAAAATGAATACGAACCAAGGTTTATTACCGTGTAAAAAATTAAGATAATTTGAAAAAATACCAATGTTCTAAACTGTAGTCCATTCAAAATTTGAATGGACTACAAAAACAATCAGATGAACGCAGCCAACTTACCACAGGCTTGCGCAGTTAGCTTGGCGAGGAAATCTTCATTGCCGTATTGTTTACTAGCGAGTGACGTGCGCAAGGCTTTGGTGACTGATGCGACATCGCGAAGATCTTCTACTTTGGAGCAGACCATGTCTGAAAGGCAGCAGCACGTTAGCTGAAGGCGAAATACGAACATACGAAATTGCTACGAGCTTTTATTTTTATTGTTGTATCTGTTGACCCTGGGCTGATAAAACAATAGCAGCGCAACAAAAATGATACAAAAACACACAACATGACCAAGCAGCAGCACCAGATTCATATCTGGGCACGTTGAAAATCGTTTGCGCATTTGTTGGTGACACTACAAATATCCGCACACCCCAATTCAGTGGTTTCCCAACCGGGTGCTGTGGTACTCTTGGGTGCTGTTCACAATACTCAGGGGTGCGGCGAGTTGAGACGTTTTTCAAATACATCATTAAACATACATTTTGAAACTGTCATCAAACCTCAAACCAAATTGCTGTGGGTTCGTCACTGGGTGCCGTAAATTTTATTTTTTTCCGTGAAGTACTGTAACCTTAAATAAAAAGGTTGGGAAACACTGCCCTAATTTATCTCTCTCACGTATCGTGTAACAGACTTACGCTTTTTTCACACATAGGCATCGCCAAACTGATTGAAAAAAATAATAATTAAAATAACACACACACTTCTCGTAACACATACACGTTTCACAAGCCTTCTCGGCTCTTAACAGATAAGATTAAGCAAGCGACATTACAGGGAGAGCTGCTCAAGGTTCTGGGCTTATCCTTGTATGGCTTTTGGAGACCTGGATTGCGCGGGTAGACACCAAAGATCTTCTAGCTCCTGGCATGCCGCATGCCTCCCGCCATCGAGCAGAGAGACCTTTAGTTTTTGCTCCCTAACATCATTTTTGTTCTTTACGCGGTTACCGTCACAGGCCACAGTTTTTTTATCGCATACAACGCGACAGATTTATTTATTGACAATTGGCGGCCGGCCGAAGCCTGGATGATATCTCTTGTCGGGAAGGTTAAGCTAACGCTCCTGTCCAAGGGACGCTACGGCGATCCGCTCAGTGACCGTGGCTTGAACACCCAACCTTTCAATTGAGAGGCGGACACTCTACCACTGAGCTATCGCCGCCACATGGATTTTCAAAGATCTTCAAGCAGCAACCGTCGACTATGTACCAGCCATGTGCGTTTGTCGAAAGGAACCATTGCATGGTACATGGCCCTGTCGTCCGGATGGCCAGGACATTACCACTGTTAATTATTATTTTGGTTGCCACTGCTCAGCGCTGAGTTGTCTCCATGCCCATTGTTCGCTAACAACGATGGCAACCAACCGCCAGAGCTGCGTCGTACGAGACATTGCTGAACCAACCACGGTCCCAGCCGTCCTGCGAGCTGGTCGCGCTTTCATGTTGATTGAGGGCCGCATGCTAGCTTGGCACGTTGTTGGACTGGGAGTACAGACCTCCCAGTACTGGTGACGAATTTAGTGGTGTCGGGGCCTGGACCAGGTGCCTCCTTTTTCAGTAAAAGGGTTCAGGTGTCCCCTTTATTTAGTGGAAGGGGTTCGGGTGCCCCTTTTTAACTCTTTATCTTTTCATCCTGCGTGATACAATTTAACGATCTGTCTGTTGTTTCTGTTCATTTTTCACTGATCTTCTATGGCGTGATCGAATATCCTGTAAGCAATGCTCTTTGGTTACTGACTGCAAGCATAAAAAAAAACTTCAGGCCTCTTTGTGCAGCAGAGGTCTCCAAACTGCAGCCCGCCAGCTGAACTAAGCCATCCGGTCCGCGACCACATTTAGCCTATAAAAAAATAATATATTTACGAAGAACTTGCTGATTTGGTAAAATGTATGACACCGAAACAATGACTTAACGTGAGATGTCTGGTCCTCGAATTGTTGTGTAAAAGGTTATGTGGCCCTCGGATAAAAAAGTTTGGAGACCCCTGCTGCACAGGGAAAACCGAAATCATTAGCTGTTTCATACCGCCAAAGAGTTGAAATGCTGACACTGGTTTCAAGCAATACCTTCTTAGTCAAACTCACGTTTTCATCAAATTACCAAAGTCGCACAAGAAGATGCAACAACCTGCAATAGGCATTTGATACACACAGCGCAAACACAGATGCTCCAAGTGACTCACCTGGTAAGACTTCAATGGCTTTCTCACAGGCTTGTTCGTAACCTTCTATCACTTCAGGTACAGATAAACCCATTTTTAGCAGATCCTCCGCCAATTTTAAAAGAGTGCCTGCACAAAATGGAAAGTGAAACATTTGTTTCATGAAGTACGAGCGCGCTTTGAACGCGGTCGCTGCGTTTTCTTTTTCGATGAGACATTTTGGTCCTTTGTCCCACAATAGAATTAAAACTCGCCGTAACGGTATTCACGAGTCTATGTTTTCGGACAACGTGGCCGAATTTGACGTAATTTTCTTCGGTCCAGAGGCGTAACAAGGGGGGGAGTAAGGGGAGCGCAATTGCCCGGGGGCGCCGAATTACTGCGGGGGGCACCGAAAAGTCCCAACAATGTCACAGGTACTTTCTTCAATACAGTACATTTGCTTCCGAAAAAACTCAAGTTCGAACATGGGAGCACCAAACTTGCATCTTGGCCCCGGGCCACATCTAACCATATTACGGCCCTGCTTCGGTCATTGAAAAAATGGTTGTATGGCCAAAGAAGCATCGCAGTCGCCAACTTTAAGAACCTTGCAAGCTACCCAGCTACACACCATGCAGTGTTAACACTATGCCAAAGCAGTCAACCACATCTGATTTCACAACCGCAAACTGCATTTCACTGAAAAGGATGAACGCTTCAAGCTGTGCACCGGACGATGAAGCTTCCTTGTTAATGCAACCAACTGATATGCAAATGCTGCAATCAACTTCAGTACACAATTCAAACATCACCTGCAAAAACTAACACAAAATTTGTTCCATCTCCAACTTCTTGTTCACACATCTGAGAAGCAATCACCAGCATTTTGGCAGCAGGGTGCTCAACCTACACAAAGATTGGTCAAGATGGCTTTACCCTGGGATTTTTTTTCACTGAGATATTTCAGTCATTTGTCCCATGATAGTATTAAAACTCATCGTCATAGTAATAACTCGTCTATATTTTCTGTCATTATGACCGAACTGACTTAATTTTTTCATTCATTTAAAAAACATTTCGGTGTATGACCAACAAAATAAATGCAGCTTAAAATTCAAGAAAAGAGGAAAAATATAAGAATTAAGCTGCTTTGTTTAAAAACCCTTGTAGAAAACAAGACACAGTACCTCAAGTTCTTTTAGTATGGTAGCCGCATCATTTGTGACAAAAAGCTTCTCAAGATGATTGATTACCATCTTGTTCATCCCTGAAGATGTGGCAAGTATAAATGTCAATGTTGATTCCACTGTAAGTATTTTGTGGCAAACCCAAATGTTGCAGATTCGCGCAATTTCAGCTTAACCAGTATTCTTCATAAATAGATGCAATCGTGGAAGCTACTATGGGAGGTACTTTGGAGGTTTAAGGACTGGTTGAAATGAACAGATTGTGTCTTGATGAGAACATACCTTAAATCAGAGGTGGGGAACCTGCAGCACGCATGAACATTTGCTATGGCCCACATCAGAATTTTCAATACCCAATTTTCATTTTCATTACCCACTTGGAGCACAGCATTGCATAAAAAATGAAAATCTATGACAAGCAAGCATGTAGACTGTAAGTTAAAAGAAGTCTTTCCCATAGTTTTCTCTCCTTATTTTCCTTTGGAAGATAAAGGCAGAACTACTTTGAAATAGTTAATTGATTTTTGTGGCCCACCAGCGATACTCCACAATTCATGCAGCCCATGATAGTAAATATGTTCCCCATGCCTGTCTTAAATGAAACTGATTACTGAACAAAATTTCATCTGAAGCTAGTTTCCAATGCTTTTCATATTTTTATACAGCAATATTCATAGTCTATATTCATATTATTAATACAGCAATATTCAGATTGTTTATTCATATTATGTATACAACAATATTCATATTGTTTATACAGCAATATTTAGCAGTTCGAAAACCTACTGTTTTCAAAGCACAGCAATTTTCATTTCAAACACTAGTAGAACACAGTTATTTTTCGTTTGCGGCAGAAATCAAAAACAAATTTGAATTCTAGAAACACAACAAAGGTATGTCAATACAATTGATAATGATCTAAAGCATATGAGCTACCCATCAATAAAGGGTCTGTTAAGAGGCTCGATCTGTTGTTATTTGTTCTGTTGTCATATACTTGCTCTGTTGTTATATAATTGATTTGTTACATAATTGATATGTTGTTATATAATTGATATGTTGTCATGTAATTAATATGTCGTTATGTAATTAATATGTCGTCATGTAATTGATATGTCGTCATGTAATTGATATGTTGTCACGTAATTGATATGTTGTCATGTAATTGATATGTTGTTATATAATTCATATGTTGTTATATAATTCATATTTTGTTGTAATTCATATGTTGTTATAATTCATATGTTGTTATATACTTGATCTGTAGTTACATACCTGGTCTATTGTTATATATTTGATATATTGTTATATACTCACTCTGTTGTTATGTACTCGATTTGTTGTTATACACTCGATCTGTTATTACATACTACATGAAAACCGGAGCACTGACCCCTGGCTAAGAATACACTTTCAGGGTTCCCACACATTTAAAAAAATCATTTTCCATACTTTTTCAATACCTTTCAATACTAAATTTATAAAATTAAATACCATTACTTCTCTTCATTTTTTAAAATTCTTAATCATGAAACTCGATTTTACACATTGGATAACACTGCATAAATAATGAATTGCTCTGTCTTCGGCAACGTTCTGCTCAGATACTTCTGATTTCTTTCCATTTAGAATTTCCATACTTTTTCAATACTTAATGTTCATTTCAGCCAAATTCAATACTTTTAATACCGTGTGGGAACCCTGACTCAGTGCGTTTGCAGTGAAAGCATCTGGCAGCATGATGTCGAATTACACGGCTGCCACATTTACTACATCATTTAATCACCAATTGGAGGTTTCCAGAGTTCAGAACTTCACTGCACTGATGAAACAAAGACTAAAACAGCATTGTCAGTCAATTAGGCAACATTGGTTCATCCCTTTTTAGTTATCAAAAAAACAATGACCTTAACACACTAAAGCGAGAAATACAGTTTTGATAAGCTTGTTGGAAATTGTTATGAAAAAATACCATAGCTTGAAAATCTACAGCAGGCAACATACCACGAGGACCAAATGCAGTCTGAGTTGTCTGTGACAGTTCCACACATGCTTTGATGTTACGGTACACTGCTTCTTCCAAACCATGAAAGTACTGCAGATAACACACTTTCATTATTTTTTATTACAGTATTTAACCCATGCTATTCAAATCATAGGACTTTCAAGCACATATATTCATATGTCAGTAAAACACAAGAGACCAACCACCATAAATGCAAATAAGAGAGCATCTGCTGAACCATCAGAAACCTTCGAAAATTTTTAGCGTAAATAAGTAGTCTGCAAAAGTAAGCTACGTGTTCACGATAAGCAATTGCAGAGATACATAATTCTAAGAAAAGAAAGCCTAGTATGTACCCAGTTCTATTTTATCAAATGAAAGAATTGCTTAGATGTGTTAGTGAGAAAAGATTATTGTCCTCTTAGTTTTGAGACACAGAAAAATTTTTATTAATGACTAAATGCATTTTGACATCAGCAAAAAGGTTGCAGGTTGTAAAGAAGCATAATCTCCTACATTGGATTTGTACATTTTGCAAGTTGGTAGGTGATTTTGACCAAAAACAGTTGTTTTTAGAGATAGTGTGATATATCATCTGATTATTTGGGTTTTACTGATGCATCGGTATCGGCCAAAACGGTCAATTTTGTCGACTTCAGTGGGTGTTGACAAAATGCTTTGATATATATTCCTCACGCATACGGATAACTTGCACAAGAAAGCATAATGAACCAAGTCAAGACAGTTATCTTGTAGCAACACTGGCAACTGTGTTTTTATAAACAAGCAGACAAGATTAACCACGAAGCAAACGTCGGTCATCGCAGCCGAAACAAAAGCATCATCATAATCAGGTTAATTAAAAATCATAGCAAATATTGAAATTGTTGCAATCTGAAAAATATTACCTCATAAATCCGGATTTTTTTAAGTTTTTGAAAAAAAGGTAAGCCATAGAATACATTATATTTTTGGCAATAAAGCAGAAAACAAGATCTAAAAATTTTGGGAATATCGGTTATCGGTATCAACTATGGGTCCATGAATGGCCGATATATTGGTATTGACCCCCACAAAAACCACATCAATCAATCCCTAGTTGTTTGTATTGAAAAATGCATGCATAATTTCAGAATTGTTTTTACACAGACCAGGAATATAACAAAGTAGTTTCCTACCTAGACGGAAATAGTTCAAGAAAGTGAGTCTATTCAAAACTTTACAAAACAGCTTCAAATCAACTCTATGACTGACTAAATTATTCACTTAAACAGCATTCACAGTTAAAATGTTGTCTTTTATGGCAAAACACGACTTATCTATGAATCTATAAGAAAGGTCACTTGCTTCATGATTTTCAAAATTTGAAACAGTAACTAATATCCCTGTTTTTTTCAAATAAAATATGTTAAACTGTAGTTTTTTTTCTAAACTTGTCACTTTGACATCGATGTTTGATAAGCAATGCCATTGCAAGAGAGGGTAGGTCTTGTTTGTCATTTCTGAAGATGTAAAAAATTTTGAAGAATTGTTACTGTATTTTTCGAACCATAAGGCTCACTTAACACTTTTGTGTCCAGCTGCTTTCGGGGATTTTCAGAAAAAAAAAAGCCTAACGCACATGGCTTTGCGCAGGAATATCTCCGCTCCTGTTCAGAGGTTATGGACCTGGTCGAAGCGTCAAAAGACGCGGCAAGTCTTCTAGTCTGCACTCGAAAAAAAAGATTTTTGCTTGGGGGTTAGGGTTTTTTGTGAGTGACGTCATAAGTGGTGGACTTTGGGCTACCTTGGCCCACTTTGCCTGGCCCTGGGCGTCAACCGTTAGGCGGTAGTATTTTGCTGAAGTTTTTACTGTAAACTAGGCTACATCTGAGTCTTTTGATACTTTGTATGACCTGCTGGGGTTTCGGGTTCAAAAGTTACGATGTAAGTTAGTAAAAATATTCAACTAATTAATTAATTTGTCTATTTTAGAACATAACTTTTGAACCAGAAACGCTAGAAAGTCGATCAAAGGCTCAAAAAACTTGGACTCGAGCCTAGTTTCCAATGAAAACTTCAGCGAAACACTTTGGCCTAGCGGTTGGGCCCTAGCCAGGCAACATGAGCTAAAATGACCCCAAAACTGCTTCATCTATGACGTCAGTCACAAAAAATCCACACACCCCAACCAAAAAAATTTTTTGCGAGTGCAATCTACTAAACTGGCCGATCCGTTTGAGCCCTTAAACAGCTTTCTAGCTGAATCAGCGGAGGAGCTAGGGCATTGGTAAGGCAACCGAAAACTGCTGTTTTTTAGGTCGAAATCAAAGTACGAATATATCGTACGCCGGCTCTCAAAGTGTTAAAATCCTTTAATTCACTAAAAAATTCAAGGTGTGCTTTATAATGCAGTGCACCTAATGTGTGAATCTGATTGTGCTTTCTTACCTAGAACCAACTTTTGCAGTAAACAGTGCTGTTTATATGAGCGCTGCACATGTTTAATTTCGAAGACAGCCATTTAGCCATGTGACGTTAGCCATAGTAAAGGAATAAACTGAAGAAGTGACTATATTGTTTTGTATTTTAAGTTTTGCAGAGCCGGAGTCGTAAAGAGTCGGAGATTTTTTAGTGGAGTCGGATTTTTCTGTCCAGCTCTGACTCCGGATGACCAAGTGGATCATTTTTTACATCATACACCTAAGTTGAGAATTCCTGTTGAAATAGTAAAATTTCTTTTGAAACTTTTGTTGAAACAGATTTCTTGCTGTGCACTACGATTTCCATTGCTTTTACCAGCCAAATTTCAGTCCACTGATGTTAAGGGTCGGAACCAAAAATTTTGGAAAGGTTAGAGTCAGATATTTTACCTCAGACTTAGCAGCCCTGGTTACATCTGAACCGTGTTGAGCGTTATTATGAAAGAGTAGTAAACAGTTCGACTTATCTGAGTTTTGCTTCATTTAAAGCGCCTTATAATTCAGAGCACTTTATGTATGAAAATAGAACACTTAGCATCCAATCATTGATACTGCGCCTTATAATCTGGTGCACATTATGGCCCAAAAAATATGGCAAATCACACCCATAACTCCAAGCAAATGATAAAGTAAATAGGTTTTTACAAACTAAGTGTTTGATTCAGGAACAGATTGTTTGAAACCGTTTTAAGATCAACTGGCTTTATCAACACGAGACTTACACACAATTACTAATGTAAATATATAAAATCAATCAATATAAATAAGTCTTATATCAATATCAAATTCATTATTGAATGATAGGAAAGTTCTACTTAATGTGATGATCACTGAACTAAAAGCCAAATTACCTCTTCAAATCAACTTCAAAAAATACAAGGACGTTTCTCATTTAGGACTATCACAAATTGATATTTAAATTAGCAATATTATAGATATTTTGGATATAGAATTTTTGAAAAATGAGAACTTTTGACCATAAATATTGCTGACCAATCTTATGACAGACTTATGAGTCAAGCAAATGCTAACGTGGTTTACTGCCAGTGTATCAATATATACCGTACTTTGAAATCAGCCTAAAATCAAGCAGTTTTCACATGTCTTAGCGACGGCATAACTCCTCTGCCAATTACACAAGAGAGCTGTTCAAACCCTCAAGACTGGGCACTTCTTTGAGTCTGCAGTGAAAAAAAATTTTTTTGTTTTGAATTTGTTTTTTTTGTAAGTGATGTCATAAGTGAAATAGTTTTTTGGCCATTTTGGCTCATGATCCCTGGCCTACGGCCCAACCACTAAACGCAAGTATTTTTCTCTAGTTTTCATTGGAAACTAGGCTCGAGTCTGAGTCTTTTGAGCCTTTGATCGACTTCCTAGCATTTTTGGTTCAAAAGTTATGATCTAAAAACAGCAAGACAATTATCTAATTATTGGATTAATCACTCAATTAGTCATTTTTAGGTCATAACTTTTGAACCCGAAACCTTAGCAGGTCATCCAAAGTATCTAAAGACTTGGATTTTATCCTAGTAACCAATAAAAACTTGAGCAAAATACTACCATCTAACAGTTTGGGCCCAGGGTCAGATGAAGTAGGCCAAAAAGGCCTAAAACTGCTCTAGTTATGATATCACTCACAAAATATCTTAAACCCAAAAACCGAAAGAATTTATTTTCATTGCAGACTCGCAGACTTGCTGAGTCTTTTGAGTGTTTGAACAGCTCTCTGGCGCAATCAGCAGAGGAGTTATGCCATTGCTAAGACATGAGCAAACTGCTTGTTTCCAGCTCAAATCGTACCAGCTGAGAAGGTGTTAAACTTGTTCATTCTAATTTGAATGTGCAAAAGATTATTTTTTAGTATACCACAATGTGACAATCCCAATAACATTAACACATTGGGAACTGGCATATGATATGCTCGTACCTTGATTTTTTAAAAATTGGGAAGTTTTGGATTTCAAGTTTTTTGTGGGTGACGTCATAATTAGAGATACTCCGATATATGTATCAGCCTGGCCAGTAGGGTTGATTTTGAGGTTTCACCGATATATCAGGATCGGCCAAAACGGCTTTCAATACAGATTTAGATGGATTTCGTCAGGAAAAAACTTCCTTCAGCAAATGCATCAGGTACCTCACTTCGTAGGAACAAGATGTTTTCAGCATTATCAGTTGTAATACTGCAAACGTCAAACAAATTTATCACATCTTTTGAAATTTTTTCCCATGCCTAAACAACCCACTGGATTTGCTGTACATAACTGGGTGTTTTGATTTTTCCACCTGAAGTGCAATCGAATTCACCTTTGCAACACCATTCATTGTAAAATTCACGAAAGAATGATTTGAACAGTTTGTTGATGCAAACATCAAGTGGTTGTAAGTACTTTGTGCAGACACCAGGAATAACTGACATAACAATGTTATAGTGCTTCAGCTGTGCCTTTCTCTCATCAGAAACATGGCATTTAAACAAATCCCACACAAGCATGCATTTGGTGAAGGAAATACTTCTTTTTCATCCATACATTTATCCAATCCGAAGAAAGAAATTCATTGATCCAGCCACTTGGCTTTGCTGCCACAGTAACCTCAGGGATACACATAAGCTCTTTCTTACTTTTTTTGGCTGGGATCACAGCTTAAGGTTTCATTTTTGTTCCATCCACTTTCACAGCCAAACACGCTGTAAGGCAGTTTTCCTCGTGACCTGTGGCTCTGATAGGGACTATGTGGATGCCCGTCTTATTAATGGTGGTGGCACTTGGCATGTCTGCCCATATCGGCTTTTATCCATGAACAGGCAATCATTGAGGGCTGAGGTTCATGAAGCTCTTTTTGCTTCTAGTTGAAAGCAACAAAGTTACAAATTTTATCTTTCAAATCTTGATTGCCCAGTGGTCGTTCTCCTTCTAATTGTTAAATTATATCGCTTCAGAAAATTGCTGAGCCAACCACGAGATGCTGCAAATTTGATCAATGCCGTTTTCGAGCCATTTGTTTAGCATAAACTGTGATCAATTTGCTGGAGATGTGATGCTGTTGCTCTCGCTCATTGGCAATTTTCTCCATCAAATCATCTACAATTATAGACATACACGGCCTCCTACCAGCTCCTTCAAGCCTAAACTTCTTATTTGAAGCATCTGATTGCTTATAGGTTTGGATCAATTTCTTTCTTTTGAACCCATCAGCACATGAGTGATTCATCAATATTAAACTTTCTTCCTGTTTCTTGGTAGCAATCATATTCAGCTAACTTAATAACATCCACTGGAATTCCAGAGTATATGCACATCTTTTACTCATTGTAAAACAGTATATTTCTAACAACACTGTAGCTTGTTCACTTAGTAGTCTTCAAACAACACTGTGTTAAAACCCTGGAATGCTAGGCCAGGGAAAATTCCACCTGGCCAGATGTGGTGAACACATGGTATGGTTATTATATAAACAAACATGGCAGCACGCTTAACACTTCAGTTGCAGCGGATGTTTATGTGACTGACTCACTAGTGCGGCCGAATTCATCCTCCCATTCTGTACTTTTCCACTGTTGGGAAAAGTTTGTGATTTCAGGTGGAAAGCACCCTACGATGTGGTGTATGTGTGGCTTTTTAAGCGTGGTATTCTTCTGACTTTTCAAAATGAGGTGAAATTAATCCCTGGGCTACAGTTTTTGTGACAAAAACTCAGGGTTAGTGCTCCAGAGCTTTAATTAAAATAAGTTTCACTGCTCTACTCTGTAACTCTCCAATTTGACTTTGTAAAGCAACCAAAGTTCAGGTAATTGGATTACTGGTAAGGCTAGAGCAAACATTGAACTTTAGTTAGGGCAATTGCCAGTATTGGATTAGTGGGAAGCATCTTGTTAAATCAGCTATTTTGAAGTAGTGCTTCTTTAACAAAAGAGACAGGCAGAATTTCTTCCAAGTAATGATTTATTTGTGTATTGATTGTCCAATTTTTGTTATTTTCTACTGACCTGAAATAGCCTATTATTTATTAAGGTAAGAAAAAAAATAAAACCCACCTTTGATTTGAAACCTCACAAAAAGTAAAAGAAAAATAAATAATAGCCGCGGCTTCTATTCAAACGAAATAAATACGGAACTGAAAATATCATAAGTGTTGAAATACAAATAAAATGGCTATTCTTGATGCAAAATTATAAAGGGGTCATTTCAGTTGCAAAAAATACTTTTCTTGATCTGGTGACCCCACTTCTACTAAACTTGGAGGCCGTTTCTAACAATAAATCAGGAATAACAAAACATTCTGCCCCAGGAAAGCTAAAATTCAGTTTGAACCACGCTGCTTTTCAATGGCTTACAATGGAAAAATGATTGATTTTCAATGGGTAATAACTAACCATGTGTGTTGTGTACAAACCATATAAGAATTCATTTATTAGTGGAGAAATACCTGGTTTAAGCAGTCATTTAAGATTTGCTGTGCAATTTAGATTGAACTCGTAGTGGGATGGTGTGAGAATGTGACAAGATGTTAAGATTTTGAATAAATATAATAACTGTATGGTTTTATTTATGAACAAGTTTAAAAACATGATAAAATTCATTAACAATGCTATAAAAATGCAGTGGCAGTCAAAAAAACAAGGTAATGTTATTTTACTGCCAGTATTCTGGTGGCAACAGATTGGCTGGAGCTATTGTGCCACCAGTCGAACATGGCATGATGCAATTCGAATAAAAAGGTCAGTTTGTCATGCAATTGGCATGCTGCTCGTAGTGTAGTGGTTATGCTTCAAGTCTGGTATGCCATTGCTTTTCGGTTCGACTTTCACCTAGGTGACTTCCCATTTCTTTTTTTACTTTTTTCAAACTTTCCAAGCTTTTCCCTATGTGTTATGTTTAGGCTTCAGTTAGCATTTGCGTTATGGTTAGCATTTGGTAGGGGCGAGGGGTTGGCATTAGGGTTAGGGATTAGCATTAGCTTAGGGTTGGAGTCAAGGGTTAGGATTAGAGG
>Ga0210059_1008322_pt1 | contig 16391 bp, 14 predicted proteins | sample Ectturendosymbi2_FD_188042 | JGI IMG/M metagenome (GOLD analysis project Ga0210059, IMG submission 188042) | Ecteinascidia turbinata endosymbiont from Florida, USA - Sample 2 (SPAdes) (version 2) | ecosystem: Host-associated > Tunicates > Ascidians > Unclassified | place: Key West, Florida...
CATGATGGCGCGGATCTCAGCCAAGGTGTCCTTCCAGCGTTGCTGGTTGCGCAACAGGTCGACGCTCATCAGCGATACGACCTGTTGTCGTATGCAAGGAGGTTAGAGCTGGTTTTTTATTTCGGTAATTTTTCGGTGACAGACCGACTTTTTTTCAAACGACCGATAAAAATTACGTCATTTCGGTCACAAAGTCTGAAAATATAGACTAATGAATACTGTTACGGCGAGTTTTAATACAACTATAGGGCAAATGACCGAAATGTTTCAGCGACTAAAATGTGTCAGGGAAAAAACAAGGTTGCTGTCGAGCAAGGCAGCCACGACGGGCGGTATCTTAAGTTGTAGAAACGCGTGACACGTCAGCTACAGTTCCCTGAAAGGAAAACTTTCAGAAGATGATTTTTCCCCCGAAATCCCGTGTCGTTTATGTGCGAAGCAAATTTAGAAACAGCATCGCGATTCCATTTCGAATTCAAACAAAGCGTTGCAGCATGCAACTGAAAGTAATATGCTGCAATCGGCACCGCGTACAAGCAAACCCATGTCTGCAGCGACACTAGCAGGTCAGCGAATAATGGCAAAGTTCGAACCTTATCACATATAAGAGTGTGCTGCTTTCGCAGTCTTCTATTCTCCTTGGTCAGCTTTTCAGCGGCTGCTTGTAACTTTCCGATGTATTCATCAAGCTCTTCGGCTTTGTCCCAAGTTATGTGTATTCTGCCCTCGCCAGATACCTTCGAACGAAGCATTATGAGTCGTATAAATCTTTACTGAGACTCGTTAGAAAAACATTTAAATTCGCATTTGCACAGATGCCATGCGGTTGGTTCGACCTACAAGCCAAAAACAGCTTAAGACATGAAACGAACAAGCAAATGTGAAGCAACCAAATTATTCCAGGGGAGAACCTTCGTCGCTGCCTTTGGCTTCTTGATTATCCTCTCAAAGTTTAAAGCGGATTCCAACATGAGGGGTCGCTGGCTCGGTATCATCTGTTGGTCAATCGTGTTGTAGAAATGAGCGACCTGCATTTGATATACAGTAATAAATCTGATCGTAAGTTTGAATCAAGAATGAACGCGTTTTTAGCGAGCACTGCATGACTCTGCTTGTGCAACGAAAACGGTGCAAAGACACAGTCTAGCAATCGCTTGTTTGCACGGGGTCCTGGTGTTGGAATGACTTACGTCAATATCGTGGTAACCACACGACGCATTAATTCTTTGTCGTACATATTACAGGACAAAGCATGCGCTCTGCACAAGCACTGTTTTCTTCCACTTTCTCTAGGCTCGTTCACTGAATGTAATTCCCACTGTATCTATCGGTACAAGTGTTTTCCAACCAGGCGGCAAGAACTCTTGACTGGCACGTCGTAGCTCACTTGAGCATGGAAATTGTTGCTATTTAACAAAACACAGTTGCTATATTAGGTGCATCGTCCAGCCTATGAAAGACACCGAGCTTTTGTGTCTTATAAGAACTGATGTTGATACCAGATCGAAATTTCCTCTCAAGTGAAGCTTGATACTTGTGTAAACACATTCGTTCCAATGCAGCAATTCAGGTTTAGAGTAAAATAAGAAATGAACAGATTTCTCAAACACCAGGAAAGGAGTGCAGTAGGAGATGGTTTTGAATTAGCATAAAGACCTGCTTCTTGATTAAAAACTTGTGTAAGCGCAATGCAATGTGGATTGCCTTATTATATTCTTCATCAACAATCGTCCAGGCGAGAAGAACATGCTCGACGCGAAATCGACAAACTGAAGCGGCCTCATATTCACAAGGATTAAGGTTTAGCCTAAACCCACCTGCTTCAGTATCACTGCGTGCTTGTAGAACTTCTGCGCGTGGTTCGCTGCGCTCTGCAACTTCGACGGGATGCGATGACCGAGAGAAGCCAGTTGCCTGACTTCGCGCAGCAGCGACACCGTGCGATCGGAATAATGGACTGTCAGGCGACCGTCTCGGTGGTCGAGTTCCATAACCTTGCTACTGTTCTGCAAGCTGTTTTCAGAAAATGCAGGTAACACAAAAACGTTTTATGCGTTATCCTATATACGGCGCTGCAGTTGGACGCACTGGTCACCAGAACAGTAGATGGCAACAAAATGCACATGAAGAAGCAAAAACGACGCAGCTGAATAGGAATTAGTACTCAGCTCACCTGACCGGGTCGCTGGGGTCGTTTAGAGCGGACGTCATGTACTCGGACCAGGACTGGAACAAGTCCTGTCGGTGGGCTTCCATCTCGTCGCGCAACTTCACGCAAACCTCTTTGAATCGATCGAAGCCGGACAAGCCGCTGAGCAAAGCAGTGGAAGATCTGAGGACGTCGTCGACCTGCGATAGAGGTCGACACGATTGAGTTGGCAACGCGCAGTTGCAAGGACGAGCCGAGAGTTCGTGGAGGTTTGGCCGAAATAGATGCAGGGTTGTGAGTTTGCAGTGGATCAGAAACTACGAAACGCAATTTGCATGAAACACTGAAGTTTGGTATATCAGGTGCCCCTGCGTCGTCTGCATGTTGTGTTTACGAAGCACGAGAAGAAACAGAATCAAACCTTTGCTTCAAGTTGCCGAATCCAGATGATGTTGCTGACCACGTCCGACAAGTTCTTTCCATTTAAACTGGCGCTGTTAGGAGCCCCGTCACGTGACCTTTGCTTGAATTCGCTCTTTAATGTCTGTAACAAAGTATCCCGTGAGAACAGTGCAATGAAGCGGATGATCTAGGGCCGGCTCGTACTGTGACTTAGCCAAGATGATTCAAAGCAAACCCAGACAAGGTGGAAGCGGCAATGCGTCCACGGCAACATTGTGAAACAGGTTGAAATTAGAGTAAATCCTGCGTCGTCATCCCTGTAAGGAAATTTATAAAATAAAGCATAGATGTACAGTACGCCATTTTTACGGTTGAGTTTTAGCAGCAATTAGCTGATAAAACACGAATCAGAATGTCACCCTGTGCTTACACAAACTAATACCAGACTGAAAAGAGTTAACATTGCATTATTTTAGTCAATAATACGTTTCCTAAATAAGCTCCTGTTAAGCTGGGTTATCAAAGGAGCAAAAACAGACCAGACCCAGTCCCACGTTTATGCAACCTTGACTTTAAAATCAAGAACGTTTTTGTTTCATTGTTTCATTCTGGATTAGCTGGATTTCAGTTAACAAAGCAACTTGACCATGAAAAAGAAGTCACGAAACAGCAAAACACTGGTTGTCTACCTGACAGACAGAAAACATTTTACTTCGAACGTGCAGAAGTGGTTCGAGCACTCTGAACGCATAGCTAATTAACACAAGTAGCATAGATTGCAACACGAGCAGTGCAAACTAAGCTTACTGTATAGAACGAGGTAGTGCTTGAGCCAAAGAGGCTGTAGCTAACTGCAGAAACTTCAAGCTTCGCTGGACATACTGCATAACCCAGCATACGAAAATTTATGTAAATATTGGTTGATGCTACCTCTACATTTCATTCCGATCTACAACTACTAACGCCTGGGTTTCCTCGTTTGCCCTCATTGCAAGTAGTAAGCACTTCAAGGACCTTGAAATCGTGACCGTTTGTGACGCACTTCCAGCTGGAGCGAGGCCGAGTGTTTCTCTCAGGGCATAAAATTATGTTACTGCTGTCTCAGGCGCAAGCAGAGCGAGGCCGGCGAATTTCTTCAGAGTGGATCAAATTCGCAAGTTTTGCTCGGCCTTATAGCTGGGCTTATCCTCAGCGCAAACCCGTCCTCACTACTCCACTTTCAACATTCAAGAAAGCGCTTCACAACGCTTCACCTTCGCGTAGTTGGTGAGCAGACCAAGCAGAGTTTCTCGCTCAGCAGTTAGAGCCTGGTTTATCCGCGGTCGTTTGATCAGTTCCTTGTATCGATGGAACTCATGCATGAGTTGATGAACCTGCCCAGAAGTCGTTCAAGATTAGGATTCGATAACACAGTGTGCGCATGCGTACAGACGCATGCCAGTATACATGGGCGGAGTTACATCGTGTGCCATTTTAAATGTCGCTTTGATACAATTTTCAGGTAGTATGAAACGTCGGGACCAACGACCATTAAATCGTAAATGTCGTGTTTAAGAAAATTAAACCAAAGCAAACAGAACTTAACTACAGAAGATTACCAACTCCAATAAGCTAAAAAACAAACTAAAATAGGAACTAAGCAAAATTTTGTCTGCAAGACGCAGGAGCATTTTTGCGTGTCTGCGAGAGTTCTGTAGCAAAAATTTTAAAAACCTATCTTGCGCAAAAATCACAGACTGCATGCAGAAAAAAGCACTCCAGGCCACGCATTGCCTTTCCACTTGAATCCTGAAGCCTGCGTCGTAGCTTTTCCGCGACCGCGTCCTCCGCAGGACCGATTGCTCGCTCGTAGGCAGCAACGGCCGACCGCCAGGCAGGCTCGGTGTACGGGTTGTAGTGAAGCGCGCCGACTTTGTTGAAAGTCCTGGTCAAGGTGTCGGCCGCAGACAACCGGTCACGCTCCGACGACGAAAGCAGACGCATCAGGTGCTCGTGGACCGTACGTAATTCGCATATCTGCAATAAAATGGGATGAAGGCGGCTTGCAAAAAATAACAGGTTTTATCTTAATCGCACGCGTAGAAAAGTCACAATTTCCTCCTCGAGCATAACGCCATAGGAACGGACATCTTTAGCTTTTGGTCGTTAGTGGAACAGCAACAAAACCAGAGGAAAAATTTGGAAAAGGCTACAAAATTCACCTCCCACTTTGAGCTTGGGAACACCAACGGAAATTTTGTAAGGTTTGATCCCAATGTTTGTCAATAAATTATTATTATGCAATAAGGTTTTACGATCCCAATGTTTGTCAATAAAGCCTTGTTCACGTACAGTGAAGCAGCACAGCAGGTCGAACGGTCTGCGGTCTTGAGTTGCGAAGCTGGATGTCTTTTGTGTCGTCTGTGCAAGACAGCGAACCAGCGCGAAATAAGCCTCCATTGAACTGCAGCCAATTGCGCATTACAGGAAATACATTTGCAGTTCAATAAATGTTTCGACGTTATACCACGTCAAACACGGTAGGAAGCTAATTTTCAAAATAGAATGCCTTGTGGCAAAATAAAAAATTCCCGCCGAATCGTCCTCTTACGCAGACGACACAAGACATCCGGCTTCGCAACCCAAGCCCGTTGACCATGCACAGCCTACTTCACTGTGCGCAAACGAGTCATCATTAACAAACATGGGTGTCCGAAAACATTATTTGACATATAACACCTACTGAAAAATAACCACAAAAGTGTGCAAACGATGCAACCATAAGAAGATTCAAACTAATCAGGTAAAAATTGCACAAAGAACTTAAAAAATTACCTGTTATGAGCCACTGTCTACATGTACGTCATATACGCGCCCCATTCAAGTCACAAATTGTTTGGACAGATTTTTCTTAGATTATTATCAGAACAAAACTGGACCGAACAGTTGGTGCCGTAAGAGTGTGGAAGAGACAAAGTTTAAAATAAACCAAACTTGCCTCGACACTTCAGGGTCATTTTGATGACAACAAACACAAAAAGCAAGCATCCTCACAGAGAGACGAGCAAAAGAACTTTGCGAACTGTAGGTATCGTTGCATTCACCTGATATGCTTGTCTATGAACTAGGCTAAAGTCACCGAATAACGCGAGGACACTATACCACAACTTTGGTACATTCGTAGAGAAATACAAAGAAACCATACAGCGAAAAGCTCAAATAGAAGTTGAAAACCTCTTGAAATCGATTCAAAACGCTGACGACATTCCTAGCTTTGTATTTTCCACTTTTCCATTGATGAGAGGGGTATTGCTTCCATAACCTGGACGTCAACGTTTCACACGTGCTTATCCATCTTTCGCACATATTGATCGCCTCACCAAGCGCCTCTTTCACAGTGGAAAAGGTACTTTCCCATATTGAAGAAAAATTGTTGCTCAAGCGTTTTTGAGCAAATCGACAGAGCTCGTCCCCTGAAAAGTGAGAAATGTGCAGTGAGAAGAAATACTCTCAATAGAAGAATTTGGGCCGAATTTCGGAATAGAACTGCGGCCAAATTGCAGTGGACTGCAGTTAATTGATCAAAAAAGCAGATCGTAGCACATTACGTGGTATCCGTGAAGCAAAACGATACAGAAATCAGCGACACGATTTGTTTGCTATCCAATACAACGCCACATAATAAAGCGAAAAGAATGTTGTCAGCACGGACTTTCATTCTGCGATCATAACGTGAACAAACGCGATTAGCGGAACTTCAACGATACAAGGACTGAAATCCACAAAGACTTTTTGTGAACTTGAGCTTAAATTCATTAAGAAGTCATTTCTCTCTCTTTAAAACTCAAATGACGTTGAACTTTAAACTCTAATGGATTACAACCCACTCTGAACCTGTAACATTGAACAAGTGAATCATTCTGTCTTCAGGATATGCTTCATGCTCTGCTTGTTTCCACAAATCATCAAGGGTGTCATGAACAATTTCTACAACTTCCAAAATGTCAGCTGCAGACAAAAAATAACGATTGCAAACTTTTCGCTCTAATAAGCTTGACAAACAATTAAAAGAAGTCAAGCAATAAACTTTAAGCTCGCAACCATTTCACTAACAATCCAGCACGCTTTTCACTACTTAGCTGGCAAGCGCTAAAACCGTAGAAATGACTTTGCAAATCAATGAACAACTGAACACGGTAAATTTAAGAAAACTCACACAAAGAAAGATTGTCCAGATGGACAAATTGCTGCTCAAGGGGTTTAAGAAGATCGCAAAAGTGACGAGCGCGTTCCGCAGCGTCTAGTCTTGAAGCACTCCCTGATGCATCAGACCAGTATTTCCATTCATCCAAGGGTGACAAAATACCTGCATAGTGCATACACTATGGCGTAATAAGCAGTGACCATACAATGGCAAACCAAGTTGATGCGATCTACGACACATACTTTAGCTACAATAAAACTATAACTGGAATTCCAAAACGCACCTGAAAAATCATTGTCGGAGTACTTCTGGCTACCTGTAGAGCCACCCAGAAGCGGTTGTGATTTTCGAACAACGCTGCCAAGCGCCGACTCCAACTCACTGACTAGCTTTTGTACGTTTGGTCCTATTCCCTGGTTTGAATGTTCATTCAACAAACTCGGAGCAAATACCTTAAAAGATACAAACACGCCACTACTTTCAAAATTTTAACGATTAAGGCTACCAAACAAAGTTATGATCTGCCATTATTTCAAGATCCTACAAACCTCCACCATAAGAAATGATACATAATGACTCATACGAATTAAAATTTGTACAAAGTGCGTTTTTCAGATAATGAACCTGACACATCAAACAATCAGTAAAGGGCAACAAGAGCTCATTGGTAGCCTCTTGCTCTCAGGTAAAAGTTTGGGTTATTTATCCAGGACAATGACTGGTTTGCCAAATGCCTGAGCAAGATTGTTCATCTAACCACCCCAGTAAGAAGGAAAGTCCAGGTTTCAGCCTACCACCAATCGCATTAACCAAATAATGACAATAATTATACACAAATATGATTCACTAAGTGCTTATAGAACAACACAGTTTTCACTCTCTGGATACCTGTGAAGACAAATGTTTTCACAAACTTGACGCACAAATTAATATTCAAAGTATGTTCCTACCCTATCTGAAATAATTCTTGCACCTTTTTGCATTGTTCTTTGACTTGTTTTGACATATTTCACCACCCAGTGAACTAGCAATGTTGTCAACTTCCGTTGCAGTGTTCAGCATTTAATTTTAAAGGCACTCGCTTGAGTTTGGATGCCAACTTTACAAACACAATCTTTCTTGTGCATTCTACCCAAGCTCAGTTTGAGTAAAAATGGCGTGCTTCATTCGTAAGTGAGTCTGTTGTCTTGCTCAATGATTGGCATCAGACAGGTTTGAAGTTCCAGTCAGGGGTGTATCGAGGTTAGATGACGCCTGGGGCAAGAAGCAAGTTTGGCACCCCCATGTTTGTACCTTTCAGAAGCAAATGCACTGTATGGAAGATAGGACTTGTGAAATTGTTATGACTTTTTGGTGCCCCAATAGTGATTTGGCACCTGGCGAATTGTTTCCCCATTGTTACACCCTGGTTCCAGTAGAAACAATTACTTGGGAAAGACGTAATTGCCCGTTTTTTACTTGTGGCAGCTTGTGCTCTGATTTAGTTATTTTAGTCGTGAGTTTGTTTGCTTTCTCTGCCCTTGTTTTAGCCTTTCAATGTTTCACCCGTAAGCATTGCTTGCAGATTTTAGGACTGGGGATTTGCACTACTATGTCAAATCAATTTCCTATTTTGAAAAATTTGCTGATGGATTCAAACCTGTCACCTTTCTGGAGACTAGTTACTTGAATGCAGATACATACAAATTTGAATCATTGCAAAAAGAAGAAAATAGAGCCCTGTCATCTGATCCCTCAAAAGCTTGCAGCAAATCTATAACTTTTAATTTGTTGTTAATGTTAGTTGTACACACTTTTTTATCAAACATACATTATTCATTATATTTAAACACAGTAACATCATAGATAAAGCATTAAAAATATGACCCAATCATATTTACTTTTTGCAAAAGATGATACAACCCATTCACTGGGTCAGGCATCGATGAAATCAGTACATTTGAGTGCAAGTTGGATGCAGTTACGGGCTCAGGACGTAATTTAAAGAAAATGATGACACCATTTGTTGCAGCTTCATTGTTAAACTGGAAAAAATGCACATGTTTGTAATTTGTAAATAGAAACATCACATAAATAAAAACTGGGCTGTATCTTAATTTGTCTAAGTCAGGGTTGACGAACCTATTTCTTCTCGCGGGCCACTTTGTCAATTACTGCTGAGTAAGCGGGCTGCACAACTTTTTAGTTTTCTCAGACAGGGCCGCTATGACTACGGTATATATATGTACCGTTAGTACCGAAAGGGTTAAACACCTAAATCCTGAATTAGATAAAAGGTTTGTACTGTTTGTATGATTCCTGCATAATATGCGCACAATTCAATTGGGCTATCAGCTTTTGATATCACATTGCAAAGATTAGAAACGGGTCAAATAAAGTTCAAGACTGCTGGTTTTGCCTGAATGCTTCGCGGGCCGCACAAAATTCTTTTGCGGGCCGGATGTTTGTCACCTCTGGTCTATCAAAATCAATTGTCATTGCAATTTTTTCATAACAATTGTCATTGCAATAACCATTGCCACAAACTGTGATTGTGTTTAACCTGAAAGTAGTGATACAAGACATTGCTTCAACAAAGGCAATTGTTAACTAAAATTTCTGGAACAAAACTGTTTCAGACAAAGCAATTGTTGCCATGCACGGATAGCCACTTTTGTTGGTACAGTTTACACTGATGGCTTCTTGAGTAAACAGATGCTTATGTGTCTTTTCACGTACTATCTTGAAGTTTGAAGTATAATTTTTGAAGTTGACTTGATGGGATCTTGCACTTGCAACACATTATCTGGATGACCAATCATCTGTGCTTGAAGGTACCTTATTTTTCTCACACTAAAAATCACTAGTTTCTCACAACTTTTCATACAAACAATCTTGTTTTCATTACTACAGAAATTAGTCCACACAATATGTGTTTTTATGGGTTTTAACCAGAGTTGTTGCAAAAAAGCCTGACCCAAAAAAAACCACCCAGGTTTTTTTAAAAGATCCCACTTAAAAAAACCAACAAAACCCACCAAAAAACTCACTTTCTTTTTTTTCTTTGAAAGTATCTACTAAGTAAAAAAATATAGGCAGGACACTTGTACAGTTAGCTTTAACTTTTTTTAATCAAACAAAACGAACAGCAATGAAATTTGAAGGATTTGAAAAAAAATTTAACAGTTTGTAATGGTTATCATTCTCAGCTCTGCGTAATCAGTATATTTTAACCAATATTTCTGCCTTACATGCATCTATTAATTTTTTCTGATTTTGGACCATATCAAATCATATGTTGAAAAAAAACACACTAAAAATCAGGGGTCACCAATGTGGTACCCACGGGCACCAGGTCACCTGCAAGGACCAAGCAGGTTGTCCGCGGGCATATACGTAGCCAAAAGGCATGGCCACCAAATTTCTAGCATTTCTTGTCGTTTTGAGAGGTTCTGTCCCACACAAAATACTGTTGCCTGCTGAAAGTCACAATATTTGGCTCAAAAAAATTTTTTAGGCTGGCTACGCTATTGCCCGTGGGCCTGTTTTAAAAATAACATCAGCATGATCAGTGTCTTCACATTGCAGAATATCTTAATTGTTAATACTAAAATAATTAAAGGTAAATTAATCACTATTTTTATTTCAGAAACGAGCATCAAACTGGTAGCTCTTTGTATTAATCAGGAGGTAAGAAGTAGCTTTCAGCTTCAAGGTTGGTGATCCCTGCTATAGATGCTGAACTAGCAGGGCATGCAGATAAACTTGACATGAAACTGCAGAGTTTGTGTGGAAATGGTTTTTATTTGCTTGCTGTGCACATTCTTGCCACTTTGGAGTGAATTGACCAAAAAAAAAAAAAAATTTGTGTGAAAAAAGATGGGGTACATTTCTTTACCCTCAAAATTGAATGGCATAATAGGTGTAACAAGTTATTATTGTGTAATTCTGAAAATAATGATATTGCATGATGCAATAAAAACAATTAAGAATAAGGTTTTTCCATTTTCTTTAAAAAAAGAACAAAATCTCGTTTCTTCTTAAAAAACCCAGGTGGGTTGTTTTTTTTTTTAAACCCAGGTTTTTCTCAACCCTGGTTTTAACCAAAACTTCACAGTTCCAAAAAAATCTGAAAACTTATTATGTGCATTATCTGTGCCCCGTAGACAAACCACAGAACTAGTCTTCAGTCATTAAACTACGTGAGGTACCACTGTGGAAACAATGCCAACAGGTTAAGCAATAATATTGGTGTGATACAATAGCAACACAAATAATTGAGCTCTGCAATCACAGTAGGATTGCTTTAAAAGTTCTTGTTTTATACACATCAGCAGTAAACGTTTGAAATCTGATGATGGAAATAATGCATTTGACTATCTATGACTTCAAATAAGATCAATATAGTTTTAAAAAACGTTCATTGCTTTTTAAGCTACATTATAAGCTTAAATTAAAATTAAAGGCTAATTGTGTTAGTGGCAACAGAAGTTGCAGTGACAATAGCTTAACATACATTGTCATTGCACTTTGAGCACAGACTTATGAGTCTCAGGTTGTTTTCAGGTACATACTCTCCACAATGAGGGTAAGCAAGGAATAAACTAGCAAAATTTTAATAGGAAATGAATTTCATGTAGAAGTATGCATTCTCAGTCCTTATATTTGAATAAGGACTGAGGATGCCTAATGTTACATGAAATCAATTTCCTATTAAAATTTTGCAGATCAATTCCTTGCTTCCCCCATTATGGAGAGTACTTACTTGAATATATATGAGTAAGTTTGAATCATTGCAAAAAGGTGAAAGTAGAGCCCAGTTGGTTGATTCCTTGAAAGCATATAGAAAACCTAGAGCTGTTAACAGTCTAAAGTTTTTTAAGATTATAGCAAACAAATAACATAAAAAAAACGAAAATACATAGTCTAATTAAAAAAGTAATAGCTTACCACATTAGAAAAATGAACCTTATTTGATTTATCACAAGAAGCAATGAGGGTAGCACAGTTTCCATCATCAAGAAATTGGTTTACTTCATTGCTGTCATAAACCTTTGATACACTAGTATTTTCATAACTTTGATGAACAATTTGAAACACAAACTCTTTCCTTTCATCCTTTGACATTGTTTGGAATAACCTCTTACAATACAGCAAGTAACATTACACTATAATTTCCTAAACATCCTTAAGATAATGCAAAAACTTTCTTTTCAATCAGAAATCTTAGCTTTCTATGACACCAAATTATGTATGTAATAACTTGATTAAAAGCACACAGTTTTCACTGCATAACCACACTGATTTTACTGAATTTACAAAAATTGACTATTGCAGTAAATTGCACAAGTCTTGTGCTATTGCTGTCTCATTTTGATCAGGAAATGTTTTCCATCTAGATATGTGAGCCAAAAACTAAAAAAATTGACAGCCCAGGAGATATCTACAACATATTCAAACATTACTGACAACCAATGAATAATTTTCAACAAGACTGCTTGATCCATATTTAATTTCAAAACACTTGTATAAATTGCTAGACATGGCAAGAAAGTTGGTTGCTAGCAAAATAAAAGTTAAACCATAATTGTTCAAAAAAATTATGAAAAATTTGAAGAGCATGACTGTGCACATGTATTCAACAAGAACAGCATCATATTCATTTTATAGCAAAAAAATATTTTTTCACCAAGTTTGTTAACACATTCAATATTAGATAGTTTTCCTGAAAAAAAAGGCTGGTTACTAGGCAGTTTTTGAGAAGTTACCATATTTATATGATACCAGTTTCAAAAAACATCCTTCGATTGAAACCCAGCCAAGGGCTTCCATTATTAAATCAACTGTTTATTTTCATTGTTTTCATATGTAAACACAGGAAAGTTCAAGGAAAAAGATTACAGCTGACATCCAATAGATTCAAAATATGTATTGGTACATATCCCGGTGTCTGTCCCATAATTACAAAGCATGAAAATATACATGATGGGAGAGAAAATGTTAACAGTATTGAAGTTATTACTTAAGTTTTGTAACTCTCAAAATAATTATGCAGTTTTTCAAGTCCAGCTGCTCCATAAAAAAGAGCTTCAAAAGAAAAGATATCACTGAAAGGCTGTGTTCATTAATCACCATAAATTGTGTCATATAACTATGAGTTTCAAATATGAAGTGAAGTTCACTTGAACAAAAAACTTCAAGTACAGAAGTAGGGCCACAAAAAACATTTAATCAATACACTTCTTTAATATCATGTACAATGCTTAAAGACGTTTTGCCATTTATGCTCAACGAACTGTTCAGAAAATTTTATAAAACAAAACGGCCACTAAAAATATATGATTTACCAGTTTCAGGTACATTATAAACATTTGCTTTTAGCGTTGTGTTGGTAAAATAATCCTTTTCCATGCATGAATTCCCATTGAAGTGAATGAACCTCATGCACCATGTACTTTTTTGTGCTGCATGAGTTACAGTATAGCAGATAAAGAACTTACTTAATTTTTGATATGAACAGTTATGCAAAGGATGGTTCCGGTTTTCTAATAATAAATCATTTTCATGGAATGACATCTCATGTTTTATTTTCAAAAACTACAACCCACAATGGTAAAATATAACCAGTACTCAGCTCATGTCAATAGGCAAAGTATACAATGTAGCATATTTGCTTAAGCTTGTCAGTGTAGTAAATCACTTTTATTGGCTTATAAACTCTGGTGTAAAACTGTTAATTATTTCATTCTTTCTCCATTTCACCTCAATTATTTCTTGATTAAACATTGCCACAATGCCTAATGGGGACACACTTGAAGCAACTGTCTCCAACATATGAGAATATATATGCTTTGGTTAAATCAAACAACTACTCTTAGATAGCGCATATGAAGGTATATGAAAACATCCTCTGCTAGTTGATTTGACACAGACACATAACAGAAAGATGCATGAAACAATGTTGAGATGGGTGGGTCATAAACACAGAAAAGCTATAGAAGGATATTGGAACTGGTATATTTTCCAGAAGATTATCTCATTTTCTACACTTACTATTTCTCATTGGAAGGGTACACATGCAACAAACCTAAGTCTCCAAACACCTTACAGTTCTCAACAACCCACAGTTTAGTCCAGATGGCTCTACACCACGAGGTGGAATGAAGCCAGACAGGAGATTTACCATGCCACCTGGTGCTTGGCTGACCTCTTTGTCATGGGTGCAACCAACAGAAATTGCCTCAGCAATTTTTCTTGGTACATTCTATTCATATGGCTATATCATCATAGGTGGGATCTCTCTATTTGGAGAAGTGGATCAACATTCAGAGCCTTGTGAATTTTGCAGCTGCACACTTTTTTGTGAAGTGTTAAAATATGATATTTATGTAATAATCTCATCACTTCCACTTAAAATAACACTCTTTTGGTCTTTACCCAATATTCATGACTGCAGAAAAGGATAAAAACAGACTGATGATGTAAACACTGAAGCTTACAAGTATTTGCAAATTCTTGTTTTGTAAAATAAAACAATAAAACTCATACAAGACTGCTTTCTTTATCAAGCCACATATTAATCACTTTTTTCTCTTCTCTGAAGCACCTAACAAATGTATAGTTCTGAAAACAAGGGCATTATCGCTGTTTTTTTTACATTGGAACTGTTTATCACCAATCTCTATTCTGACAAGGTGCAAGATTGTAAAACCATTTTTTCTTTTGAATCAGTAAACTAGACTAGGACTACTTGTTGCACAAATCAATTAGTTCGACAGTGATCCTCTCACTTTTGAGTTTTACCTTGTTTGTACAAATGTCCTAATTGCAACAGAAAATTGTAAGTCTAAGGTTAAATTTAACCAATTATGTGGCATTAAATGATGAGCCAGTGAGAACAGCAATGGGCATGCTGCATAGCCACTAAATACCTAGACCTAACAGCACTGCAAACTTTACAACAAAGGCAATGTGAATAACCAATGAAACAAGTGCATTAACCAATCAGGCATAGTCAAGCTTAATGTCCTCATCAGTCATTTTTGTGACCTGCAAGCACTTTGACAATTTAACCGCATGAAGTATGTTTTAGCAAAGAAATACACTACTGTTGCTTTTTGTGTCATTTCAACCTCCATGGACTATTTTGAACAAATCTATACAGGCTAAAACTTTGTTGCGAGCCACAATTTGCCCATCATTACCTTCTTCTTGCGTATAGAGGCTTCCCTCCGAGTTGCATGCTTTGTTTATTGCAGAAAAGCATGCATAATCACGATACATGAATCATAGCAGATGAAGCATAGTGAAGCGCTGGCATACGGGCAAGATACAACAGCATGATACAACACGTAATTGCACAAAGCGCAGTCACAATTTTTGGGCCACCGCGGTAGGAAGCAGCATTGGCCCATGAGCTGAGTGCTAGGTTCTTTGCTCAATGGAACATCCGGTGAGGGGGATCGAACTCCTGCATCACAATTGTGAGGCCAGCTCTTTACTGAAAGAGCTAACTGGCCACCCATCATTACTATAAGCCACACACAAAAATTGAACACACATATTTTAGTTTACTACTTTCATCAGGATAACACTAATTGGAGGGCTAGCGGGCCGGAGGGCCGTGTTTCCAAATGAAAAACGTGAATTTTCAGCGAGCTGATGGGCTACACAGAAGACAGAAGGGCGAGCTGGTGGACTGCACAAAAAAGCGGTCCAGTGGGCTGTGGAAAAGGATGGGGCGGACTACGGAAAAGGGCAGCCCTCTAGCCCACCTTAATGTGCAGCCCCGCCAACCCGCCTTAATGTGCAGCTCACTGGCCCGTCCTGTAGCGCAGCCTGCCGGCCCACCCTTCTGTGCAGCTCGTCAATCCACAAAAAATTCATGTTTTTCATTTGGCAACACGGCCCTCCAGCCCGTCGGCCCTCTGTTAGTGTTATCCCTTTCATCATTACTATGAGCCACACGAAAAGGTCCTATTATGTTTAATTCTTAAATGAAACGATGATAAAATACATATCACATGTAAAAGCAACATCAGCTTGCAGTTTTTCAATTTTTACTGAACGATATTGACTCTTCCTGTACAGAATCATAAACACATGTAGTAAACTAAAATACGTGGGTTCAATGCCAATGCTGTCAAATAGCAAAGGTGCCTGCGGCATATCAACAGTGTCAAATAGAAGCAGTTGAACATGAGTGCCAAATAAAAAGGGAAGTTGAACACAAATGCCAAATAATATTGGTAAATAGAATATGTATTGAACACATGACAATGGTTAACATATCAGATATTTATGTGTTGTTGCATCTCAAATGCCTTTTCTACTTGGCATCTTCAATGTGCTACATTGCACAACCTCTTCTATTTTGCACTGCTTTTACAAAAGTACATCTTATCAACTTTCACCTCTTTCTATTTGTAGCACCTCTTTGCTACTGCCGTGTACCTGCACTTTTCAATATTGTTTCTCTACTATTTGGGGTCATTGTCAACAAAGCCTAATGAAATAAAAACATAACATAAGAAATCATGAAAAAATTATATAAATACATGAAAAACGTGAGTGACAATTTAAGGTTCAAAAGCAAACAATATGCAGCAGCTGTGAAAGAACATTGAGAAAGTTGTCAGAAGAAACACATGATGACATAAGATAAAACCAATAGTAAAC
>Ga0210059_1008323_pt1 | contig 16390 bp, 5 predicted proteins | sample Ectturendosymbi2_FD_188042 | JGI IMG/M metagenome (GOLD analysis project Ga0210059, IMG submission 188042) | Ecteinascidia turbinata endosymbiont from Florida, USA - Sample 2 (SPAdes) (version 2) | ecosystem: Host-associated > Tunicates > Ascidians > Unclassified | place: Key West, Florida...
GTTGTTTTGTGTCTGGAGTGGTAGAGGTCTGGAGTTAAATTCTCCCTGAGCCCGTAGTTTTCACGTTTTGTGTCGTCGCTCGTTAAAAGACACATTGGATGACTATATTTGCTGCTTTCGTAGCCTCGCATTTCTTGACAGTCGATGCGGATTTGGCTGTCTTTAAGAGTCACTTAGCTCAAGTAGATCTTGTACAAAAATCAAACTCAGCAATAATATTCTAAATAGTTAGATTATTGTTGTCAAATGGGACATGCATTCGCATTAGGGTGATTGGGAATACACCGATCGATGGCAGGGGTGAACGAAACCGAAAAAGGTTAAGAAGCACTGCATTAGACATCCACACGATATAATGTACTTCGTATTACTAGTTTCGCAGGAATCCCATGGGATAAGACATTCACAAATTTCTGAGGAATATGATGGGACAGAAAAAGTTGTGCTATGGACTAGCATGGTAATAAAACCTATAGCAGTGGTTCTCAAACTTTCATGAGCCGTGGCCCCTTTCAAAAGACTCCCAACACAACAAAGCTACCTAGTGAAGGTCTCTGCTCGTGGCCCCCAGAGAACCGCTCCGAGGGCCCCGTATGAGAAACCCTGACCTATAGACTATAGACACGTAATTTTCCAGTTTTAAGATGTAAGCTAGGAATTATTATTGGAGTTAATATAAAAACGTTTACAAAAACATCTACATAAAATAACTTCCTTGAAATGCAGAAAATGCCTGCCTAGTAGACCCAAGTTTAGAACAGAAAGAGAAAAATCTGAAAACTATTTTATTATGTAAAATCTCTTCTGCACATAGTTAACTGCGCCATAACTAATCAGCATTGAATGATAGTGCATGTCAAAGGCATTGCAAAGGGAATACGCAAAAAATGAGTCACAATTTCAAACAAGAATTTTGCGAAGTACTACAAATAACTTCAGCAGTTTTTGTGACGCTTTCTTCAGAGATCAGGAGTTCTATATTCGGTTTTGAATGGTGTTTATCAATATCGCTTAATTTTGTTTTCACTTTGTCACACGATGTCTGCTTTAAAACACACATATCAAAACAAAGGCAGGCTGAACATTTTTGCCAGCTTCCGGCGCTAAATTAATTAATCCATGCGCAGTTCAGAGATCAACTTTGTGGATTGAAAATGACCTCTTTGTGTCACAACCTTTGTTCATAATAAACGCCGTTGTATACTGCGCCGAGGGCAGCTTCTCAAAAGCTTAAAATTCTGTTAAAAATTTAAAATCTACATGGAGGACCATGGCAAAAGCAAGCCTTCACCTAGCGAAGTTCGGAAGTGGAAAATATTTATTGCTCAAGGTATGTCAACAACGGTGCCCTAAGCAGTTATGTGGTGAACACATCCACATCCAAAGTTTAGTAAAAAACTGCTAAGCCAATTAAGTATCCTCATCTTCAGCTTCCTGAAAGTGATTTAAGTAAAAGTCTGTAAAAAATCAAGAAAACCAGTCTGAAGCTTTTTTTATCAACAAGAATGTTTAAGAGTTCATTACCATGGCCTGTCCCGCCTAGAACAAGGATTAGAGCGACATTGTTCGCAATCATCTATCTAGCTTTGAGAGGATTTGTTTTTGCTGTGTGAAAGAGCAACACGCCAGTTACCGCGTTTGCATGCAATTTGACTGCCACTGGTGAGATACCGAAGCTCGTCATATGGCGTTTCAATACATCTTTGAAACAGACTTTATGGCGATCGGTAGGACGACTGTCAAACATCAGAGCATTTTAGAAGCGATCTTTTGATAGACGACCGCCTTCTCACTTTCACATACAAGGCCATCTTTTTGGCTTTGCATAGTTTGCATATGAGGAGGTTATATTAAGCTTAAACCGCGATACATCCTTTCCTACAGTTTCAAAATTTTGTTATCAAAACGTTTTGTGGTAAATTGCGAACTTCAGTAACTTCAAAAAGAGAACCTGAATTCGCAATATTTACAAAAATCAAAATTCAAAGCCTTTCAAAGCCATAATTGATTCCGGTAAGCAGTAGAATAACATGGTAATTTTAGCGTAAAAATATATTAAGGACAATTGGCCTTTCCCCATTTTTCTGTTGTTTGCCATGTATACCAGTGGTGGCCAACCCGCAGCTTGCGAGCCGCATGCGACTCTGCCCGGCTTCATGCGGCTCTTATGCAGTTACCAGAAGTAAGTCCCACTAAATAACATGCATAACAATAAATGGCTTGTGAAGTTCTGTCATTGTCATGTTGGTGTGTGATATTCACAATGAATCTAGCTGAGCAAAGGTATGTGCGTGAGTGAGGAAGAGATGGGATGGTGTTCATCTGTGCCCATGTGTATGGTGCGGCTCTTCGCGGTAACACGGTAAGAAATGTGGCTCTTGGTCTCAGACTGGTTGGCCACTCCTGATTTACACCATCTGCATTTGAACCGAGCATAGTTGCGATGTGTTGGCAAAAATTTGATTCACCAAAGAAATGTAGGCTACCTTTGCTGCACAATATAGCTGTAACCTCTGGGTTCCGTTCTGGATGGACTTAAAACTACATTATTGAGTGAGTTTCTGTTGTAAGAACGTAGCTGAGGGTGATGGTTCTTATCTTCATATATGTTTACTTTTGCACATAGGAAGACTTATCATCGAAATTACTGAACACCAACAGCCAAACAGGAAGACGATTTGTACCCATACAAGAAAAACAGGGAAAGAGTATAGCAGAATGGCATGGGGTTGGTGCATGCAACCTTGACGCCGTCTTTTCTTTAGAAGGTAGGTAAAAAAAATTGGGATTATGTAAAGCAAGATCGCAATGCGATCCGCCACCATGCGTGTTTCAACATTTCTAAGTTTTTCCTTGTTGAACATGTGGGAAGTACATTTACAAGAATTACAAATGCTTTCTGCTTCATGTGTTTTTCGTTATGAGTATATTTCATGATTCCTTGTGAGTGCATGCCTTGGTTGAACATTATGAGTTACGTTTCTTGTTTTTTCTTTGTTTATTTGTATAAATGCACCTTTGCTTGTACAGGTCGTCCATATTTTCTTAAAGGAAACACATTCTGGCCTGCAATGAGTGTTGAAACACCCACGGCAAGGGATATAACTTACAAGTATGTTGCATAGTCACTTCATTGCTGTGCATAATAGAAAAAGTTTGTTTGTTTCTTGTTTTTGCCATCGAAAACGCTGATTTGTTTGTTTGATCATACTATTTGTCGTTGTTGCTGATTGTTCGTTACTTATATCTATTCATGCCAATAAATGTTTGTTTGACTTCTTTCTTGCTGAAAAAAAAAAACCAGCGCTAACTTCAAAAACTTTTTGAATTTGGGTTGTCTTCAAGTCTCAAATGTTTGTAAAAGTCTGTAACAGCACATCGCCGCCATTTTTATGGAAGTATGAAGCTCAAGATTTTTTAATCTGCTTGCGAAAACGTTGATTGCGAAAGTCATTTTAAATAAATATATCTTATATTTCAAGTATTTCCGTTTATTTTTACAGCTTTTTTCGCTGCTGGCACAGAGAACCACATTCTTCGATACCCGTTGGATGCAATTCAGCAACAAAAGCAAGTTCCACGTTGTTTGCAAGAATGGTTTTTACCTTGGTTACCTTGGTACTCCACTTACAGTGTTAACGTTATTAGCGTTATTGATTCAATATGAGCAATTCTTACAGAAAAATCAGGAATCAAGCAGTGATGGGATTCGACCGGTTTACAAGAACCTGTTCTTGGAATTTCTTTAATCCCGAGAACCGGTTGTTGGCTTAAGTCAGGGATTCTCAGTTTTTCCCCATGAACACATGTTACTTATAACTTATTTCGGCAAACCTCTCATAGACCTGTTGTTAGTGAGTCCTGGAGTGAGAGAATCTGTTCTTAAAAAATTTGAATCCCATCACTGGAATCATGTATATCACATCTCTCTACCTCGTGATGTTTACCCTCCATGCCATTGTAATCAGAAAGATCAGTGTTTTCCAAAATTTACTGTTTTTATCTGGTAAAGGAGAATAATCCTGACGCTCTGAAATGCTGTTTTATAGAAATATATTTTTGAGCATACGCTTAAGCTTTTGATTTGTTTTAGTTAAGAAGGGTCTCTCCCACTGTAGATTGTTATGATTGATACTTTTCGCAAACATTTACGGGTGTTGGAGGATGTCGGTGTTAGAGTACCAACCACAAGAAAAATCAATAATTTTGCTTGAAAATCCCAATCGGTAAAAGTTTGACGTTAAAATTTGTTTTCGATAGGTAGCAAGTGATTTACGGGAGTTTCGACTCCACCTCTCTGAAATTATCCACCACATCTCAATTTCGTGGTTGGTTGCTTTCGTGAGGTGAAGAAATTTACTAAACGATATCTAATTCCCACACTGAAAGGGTAGATGGTGTTGTGGGCAATATTTATTATGCGAAGAGATCATGGTAGATGTAATTACTAATTACATTATAATTGTCGTTGTTTTGCGTTTTGGGCGCACTTAAGTTTGTATGCCGCTTCTTTTCATTCGCCAAGAGTGTTGTTGCGTTTTTTTTAAACCGCAAGTGCATTGCACATGCTACATTGGCGTACCTGACCTTGCCGTTCGTAAACATGACCGTTTCGTTGTTCAGCTTGTATTTTTTTAGTTCGTTTTTATTGTTTGTAAAGAAGATTTTAGCCTTTACAGATGGGGGAGTGGTCTTAGATTCCTTTTTGATAGGTTTGCCTGGATTGAATGTTGAAATTTGGTTTAGTGCTTTAATCGATAAAACTGAGATTACTAATCGTATGTCTTTGTGACATTTACTTCGATCTAAATATCCCTCTGGTTTTACATTAACGAAGGGAAATAAAGTTTTATAGGTTGTGACTCCTGCAGTGTGTTCAGTTTATTTGTGTTTAATGTTTTCACCTTCCTGTAATCCACTGACCAGGTGACCTAGCATGCTTGCAACGGGTACTGAGTTTCATATACTTAAGCTCTGCAAATGATAGGAATATATACTTAATTATTTGAACGATAAAACTCTCCGACAATAAAGAACATTTGCGAAATTTGTAAACTTTAATGAGTAAATCGCGCTAGTCTACAAAAATGTGGGAACCCCTCAAGGAAAACTCTATTTTGTTTGCAGGATAACAAAGTCACACGAGTATATTGCTACAATGAGTATAACTTACATTTCTTTATGTTGGTAATTTCTAAAAATGACTTCACAATAGCAACTGCACCAAAGGACCTAGATACATAAATGACTAGTTGGTGTCGCAGTTTAATACTTTCATCAACTACTACAGTTCTTTCAAATTTACAATGCTAGCCGTAGCCTACAGACCAAACGAAAAATTGGTGAAACCCGAAGTTCAACAATAGTTTCCAGTTGGAGTTATCTTCTTGGGGCAAGACAAAATAGTTTTAACGGTAAGCGGAATGAACATGATAAAGATCATACGATAGCTCATCTGTAACAAGAATGAAACCTTGTCATAAGGTAATGTTATCACAGGCGGATCCAGGATTTTTAGGTGGGGATCAAAGACGAGTTCATCCGGATGTGTACTGACTGCATAGCAGTGAAGACCCAACTGCTCAGGCAACGTTTTTGAACAAACATGGTTGATAACCAAACGCATTTTGTCTAAATTGCATTCTCACCATTACCCAGGCTTACTGGGACGTTTCCGGAGCAGAAGCGGCCTTCAAAATATTCAGAAATTATTTTCAAATTGATCTAACCTTAAAAGAGTAACTTGTTGAAGGTCGGAAAAGCTTCATTATTAGAAAAACAAACACTGGTCCACACCGAAAAAACGCGTAAGGCAGGATTAGAAGTGACACAAAAGCTACACGAAGAAACTTGAAATGCATCCAGTAACCTTTGTTGGCAGTCTGTGCAAGATCCAGGCGGTAGTCCTGTTGTGTTCGAAAATTGCAGATGTTAATCGATTTTTATTGCATAACACCAGAGACGTAACGAGGGTGGCAAGGGGGCACAATTCCCCGGGGGCCAAAATGTCATAAGCACTTTTTTCAAAACAGTACATATGCTTCCGAAAAATCTCAGGTTCGAACATGGATGCGACAAACTTGTTTCTTTCCCCAGGCGCCATCTAACCTCGTTACGCTCCTGCACATCACGATTGTCTAGCCAAAGTTGTGAAATTTGTTTACAAAAATACCTGCCCATCAGTGGCAAATTATCAATCACAAACTATTTGAAACGAAATGCTGTTGATTATCGAAGTCATTTGACCATAGCAAATAACTTGAAGGTCGAAGAAAGGTATATTATTTCAAAACAGGCACAACTTCTCCCCCCAAAAAACCCTTGGGGTACGCGTATAAAGACAAACATACGAAAAGACTCGAAAGCAATAATTACGCTGGCACTTTGCTCTGAAAGGTGTTTATTGTATCACAAGGGCATTGAAAATGATCCGACAATATTTGGAAACGTGAAGTTTGCAGTGAGTCAAATGACCAAATTCTTACACATTCCATTTTTTGTACGAAATGCGACTATATCGCTGTAACGCAATGTTAGAAACACTGTACAGTTGGTTGAAAAATTATCAGATACAGCAGAATGTTGGTCGATAAAAAAGCACCTGATTTCGTGCTGAGCTGAACTTTTGTCTAAAAATTGTTCCTTGCAAGCAGGGGTGTATTGCTAAAAACAGTGGTGTGGGAACGCCGTTCCCACACCAGACATAAAGGAAGACTGATTTGCCTACAAGAATTTCCACACTAGATCTTCCTGTATCACTTTAGTGCTACGGTGCTATACACGAGATAACTTGTCATTTATTCATTTATGCTGCTCCAGGAGCTACACGTAGAAATTGAAATGAAAAGTCTAAATCTTCAAGTAACGTTACTAGTGTTAAAAGGTGTGGGAAGGTCGTTCCCACCCCACTACACCCCTGCTGGCAGGTCTGATACTAATCAATAGTCCCCTTTAGCATAGCCTACAGCTAATCTAACGCGCTTCATTTTTAGCCTACCTGACATGTAGATCACGTTTTGCGGTTACGTTTGCTGTTTTGGAGTTTACGCCGTCGCTGAGCGCTTTAACCTAGCCTGTAGTTAACTGCGTTGTAAGTTCGTTGTAGCGTAATTTTAATGCCTTCGCTTAAATAAAGTAATGAGCTGAACTCATTCATGAAAGCTTGTAGGAAAAAATAGTATGATCTGCAGCTTATTCTACTTTTGTCCACAGTCTGCTCATTCCTGTCACCAGGGGGGCTTGGTGGGCTTAGACCCCAAAACAAAGCTCTAAGCCCCCAAATTGAAACATGAAACACTGCAAATCAGTGAAGTTTTTGTCAGTTTTAAGAATGTCAAGCCTCCCCCCAAACGCAAAGCCCCCTATTGAAAACTTTCTAGCGACGGTTCTGAGACTGCTGCTTATTTATCTTTTGTCCCCAAGAAACCAATCTTAACCAAATGAAGCAAGAGTTTAAATACTTACATGCGCAGTGGCATGGCCAGCCCAAAATTTACGGTTGGTCAAAATGTTTGATTTTAGGCGAGCAACAGTATATCGTTTGAGATACTGCCTCTTAAAGCACGAAATGATTAGATATTCTAGAAATTTGGAGGAGCCATGGTCCCCTGGCTACGCCTATGTACGTTCGGTTTATATGACGTACATGTAATGTAAATACTTTATGTAAACACTTACGTATTTATATAACATTGGGGCTGTATTTTTTTTTTATAAAAATTTGCGTATTGGAAGTTTCATTTATCGTGAAATGAACACATTCAGACTGTCCAAATTCAGCAAAATAGGCTTTGCATTTACCATTTTCGTCCCTATCCCTGTGCAAAAAAATGGTTTATTTAAAGGCAATACAAAAAAATCACCCCAATGGACTTTCTGTGTCGGGGACCATCAATCAAAAAACGTGTCTGAAAAAAATTAGGGGGACTTCAGCCCCTTTCCCCCCCTGGATCCGCCTATGGTTATTGGTACGAACTGGGAAGTTGAGTTGCTGTGACTCAGTTCAGTGGCCACCTGGACGAGTTCTCAACGCATCTTTAATTCGTTTCCAGTTATAAGCGTACAATGAAGAAGTTTGAATATTGTAACGACCGTTCACAGAAAGGTTAAGCTCATCCTTAACATAAACTTTCAAAATGGAAAAAGCACACGTATTTTTTTAAGTAACCAGGGTATCTAGGAGTTTCTAGATATCCCTGTAAGTAACTAACTCATCACGAGGAACAAAACTATTTAAAACAGTAAAAAACAAAAATGAACAAACGCATACCTAAACAGTACAAAGAATTAACAAAACAAAGCTACTGAAGCTACCTTTTTTAAACTTTCTCAGTATCACCGCAAACACAACCAGGAAATAGACTTCACGCGGTGTTATATTTTGAAAAATAAACAAGGCAAGAGCTTGCTACTGAAGTAATACTGGCGAACAAGCAGAGTACTTATAATCAACAACATTCATGGCTTCGGGATGTCATTTGTAGCGTTTAGTTGTAAAACAACTACCAGAAGCATATATGCGTCATGGGGAACAGGCCCATAACCAGCTTGGGATCTAGGCGGGACGAAGAGTTTTCTGAGAGGGGCCCACATTTTTTAGTCCAATAGTTTTAAACTATGTCCAACACATTTTTCAGGGGAGGCGACAAATCTTTCAGGGGGAATTTGCCCCCTAGTTACGTGCCTATGGGGGAATAAGGGATGAAATTTACGTAAAAGTAAACAGTTTGCTCCCGTTGCGAAAGATGCAAGCGGAAGTTGAGCATTGCAGTTGACTTCTTCGCTGCTATCAGAGGAACTGATATGATCGCATTTGCTGGCAAGTTTTTAGCGTTGTAGACAGATACCTCGCTTTGGGACCAACCAGTAATGAGCGACAGAAGTAACAGTCAGTGGAAAGATGAAGCTTGTGGTGAAATGATCCAAATACGCTCAGTCCGAAACACCCTTCTGTGATTTTCTACATGTGCAAAAAAAAGTACTAAACCCTTACGCATGTTAAGAGAATCACTTTGATTTTTAGAAACTGTTTGTTTTCTGAAACAGTGATTACTTTGAAAAAAGCATGCTTTTGCAGAATTTTATCGAGTCTTTCGACAGAAATTTATTTAACAAGCCTCGAATCTGAGAAAAAACTAAAATTGACAAAATCATAATTTGTTTAAAGAATTTGAAGTCGAAATGTTTGGGTCAAAATTAATTGTGCTACTTGCTGGAATGTCCACACATGCAAGCACTCTACAACAGCACCTGCTACTTTCAATAAGAAAAGTATAAACGAAAAATCCAATGGACCTAAAGGAATTGACGCCACAAAATCTTTCAAATATACCATCCTCGCCCAACAGATTGGCGTCATATCATGCAACTACTACCAGCCAATTGCTATTTTAATGATAGAATCCATGACTGTTGAGACCAATTCATTTGAGACCATTCATTTGAGACCACGGTATTTGAGACAGCATTTATTTTAGACCTGTTCATTTGAGACTTTTTCATTTGGGACCACGTTCAGTCGAGACCACATATATAATTTGACACCACATTCATTTGGGACCACATTCATTAGAGATCATATTCATTTTACGCCACGTTAAATTGGATATTTTGATTTACTGTAATTAACACTTTTATGATCTACCCTCAACTTCTTTGCGGGAGCCCTAAAAGTTTTGCAAGGTGACTCTTCGTTTGAAGAGTAAGGTTACGCGTTTCCGTGTCCAAGGTGACTCGCGCTAGGTTGTACTGTAAATGCACTCGCACTTTAAAACCCCGCAGAGGCCAGAAAACTCTTCATATCTCGGGTTCGGAAGGGAGCATTGCACCTCTGAAACGTCATTTTGTTAGACCAAGTGAAACAAGTATGTTCCTACCCGTTTCCTTTATCGAGTTGCCGTAATAGTTTCAGCTTTTAACTAAGAAATGAAAGACGAGAAAAGAAAAAATGTCTTTGTGCGTTGTTCGTAACAATCACAGGAGAAAACGAGTCCCACATGAATGTAGTCTCAAATGAACGGGTCTCAACTCAACAAGTCCCAAATGAATGCGGTCTCAAATGACAATGGTCTCAAACGAACAAGTTGCAAACCAAAGGTGTAGCGAGGGGGGCCCAAGGGCCCACGCCTCCCAAATTGTTAGCATATCTAGTCATTTTGTGCTTTGAGAGGCGGTATCCCAAACAAAATACTGTTGCTCGTCTAAAATCAAACATTTTGGCCCCCAAAAAAATTTTGGGCTGGCTACGCCACTGTCGCAAACCAACAGGTCTCAAATGAACGTGGTCTCAAATAAACGAGTCTCGCATGAATGTGGTCTCAAATGAATGAGTCTCAGCTCAACAAGTCTCAAATGAATGCAGTTTCCAATGAGTGGTCTCAAATGAAGTGTTGTCTGCACACCTACTGATACGCTTAAACATGTCATGTCTGAATGTTTTTATTTTTTCTATTCCAAACCATTTAAACTGTGAAACTAACCAGCTCGTGCGTAAAATAAGAAATGATCTGAATATTAGTTGCACCAAGAAAACCTTACGCACCATTAGCCTGAGGTGGTCTGGGTGCTGTTTTAAAGTCGCAAACGCAACTAAAAGTGATAACAATGGGGTAGAATAAATATATTTAAAAAATCCTGGAATGCGACTTTGTGCCACAATCTTCACGTTTACCTAATTAAAAGTTATAAAATACATTTTTAATGTTTTTTGTTAATTTGCTTGTTGTTAAATCATTGAATTTAATCATTCAGCATTATAATTAGTGCTTCGCATGATCAGCTGATCAAACTGTACATCTTTGCGCTTTCAGAAAAAGTTTTAAAATGTACAGCTGAATATAACTTCAATGCGGTGACACGCGTTTTGTTGTGCATGCTGTGTGAGAAAGCTTTCTACATAGTGTAATCCTATTCACTTTGCAGCCAGCAGTTGAATGTCTGCACATCTTTCATTCTTTACGTGCCCGACTTCAGTCCATTTTCCTGTCAACACAGGTACTCGAGTCTGGCAGTGAGCGGAAGACTCTTGAAACTAACGTTTTAGATTTAGAAAATTAATAGCATTCAGGCTTTGCATCACTAACGCAAGACATGGTTTTGTGGAAGAGATCGTATGTTCCTGTCATCGAAAACAGAAAAAATGCTTCATGGCATCTGACTTCGTAAGGTTGACAGCAAACTTTTGGCAACTTGGGAAGTAGCGATTCCTGGCTGCAGTGTGCTTCAGACATCTCTTTCAAGATACTTTTCATGGAATCCGAGGAGCTTTCGTCCGCTGTCCGCTCCTCTCCTCCGCAGTTGAATCTCCGCAGCAAGCCAATACAATCACAGTCATAAACGTGAAAATAAGTATCAATGGTCCAAGGATAACATAGAGTGGAATGAGAAGGCACACCAGACCGCTTCCTTTGCCCTAAAATTTAACATCAAAGCAAGATTTACAGAAAAAAAGTATCAACGCACATACTCGTATTTTGTTTTCAATGGATCACTTAGAATCAATATCATGACTGAAATTGTTGATAACTAAAGAGTGTGATTCTTTGATTTGATATATAAGCAAAGATAAATAATTTACTGCGAAAGGGCAAAGCGTGTTAGACAGACACATGAGTAATGTTGCCAGCCAGTGTGGTCTAAAAAATGCAAACAAAAATTTACCAAAATTTACTACTTTTCATCTTTAAATTTTGCATGTTTTGTTAATCAAAAATCGGTATTTAACATGCCCACACCACCTCAGCAAAACCATTTTGTCTGTTTTCAGACTACGCGTAAATAAAACAGGTTTCAGAATGCTCGCAATCTCAAAATAAAAAGAATACTACCTTGCAGCTGAACCAGAATTCATCTTCATTACATCTCCAACAGTTTCTCCAACAAGCAAGTAGCCGCGGTCCAACGTGGAGAATTTTCGACACCCAAACAAAAGGTCCGACCAGCAACAGCACAGGCGACATTAGTATCTTCAAATACGTGAAGACATGGGTGAAAATTTCAAAAACACATTTAACTTTTTAAGAAATACGCAAGACAAGCAAAACGACTGGTTTAGTCTTAGATGAAAATACTTAGCTCTCTGAAATATCACACTTCACCACAACTGATATGATCAAACATACTGTATATCTAATGCTGGAACAGGCATAGCAATATTTTAATATTCTGGGGCTTATCACAAACAATTTGAATGTAGCCAAATCCTGCTTAGTAGAGTGTTTACTTTTACTGCTGGCTGTTACGTCACGCAGCACCGCACTGAGTGGTCAAGCGGAAAAGTGAATCTGAAAAGCAAGTATATTCTTACGTGGTATAAGCATAATTTCATTAGTTCATACTTGGCAGAAATGTCAAAAGCATTCCTTTTTAAAGCCATAACTTCAACTAGAAAAGACGCGATGTACAATAAACCCGTTGTTACGTAATTTTTTTACTGTACAATAAAAGAAACCACAGATTGTATCCACAATAAACAAACACTGTCATGAGTACGTCACAAGGGAGGTGTTTCTTTGACACTTTCGCTTTAATGCACTTTTGCTTTGTTTCTAAGGTACAAACAAACAAGTCCGTATGCTGCAGAGCCACATGCTTGCTAATATTGGATAAAATAGATAAGGTACTCTGCCCAATTTTAATGTCATCCTTACGTTTTTCAAAACATGGTGTCGAATAAGCGGAGTAAAAGTTAAAAACGAATAGTTTTAACCTAAAATTTCCATAAAATATTCTGATGTTTGGGAATTTTTCAGAATTTTGAAATATCTTTTTAAGCAGTGCATTCGTTTTGATACCCACGACATTTATAACTTTGCGCCTCTCTGATGTTAATAATAGCTGCATTTGTATGCAAGCTTAGCGAAGGATTGGAATGCTCTCGAAAAGTTGCGTTTATTACTTAGTAAGGAAAACACTTTTATAAAAGCAATCTGGAGCATTAAAATACAAAATGTTCACTTTCAAACGCCTTTCAATAGTTGACCATTTCGCATACCACGTGATAAGAAAGTGTAAAACAGATTTATAACCGATTTTCTGGCCTCATGTAAACGCTAAACATATATTAACAATTCACATACTTTGGCCAAAGAAGGAGTGAACTGTTCCAATCGCATTTGATTTAATACAAATATACTGTATTACACCAAGAACGTAATAAAATTTTTGCTCAGCAAACTTCAATTTTGCCCCAAAAAGTGCGGTTTTCAAATGCTGTGTGGGGAACTGGTCCTCTTATCACCAGCTGTTACGGCAGTGAACATGATGGCCTCCCCGCCAAGTCTGCATAGCATAGTCGAGAACCTGATTTAGTGATACTATGAGTATGGAAAGTAATCTTACCAGCCAAGCGGTTCCTTTTCCACTCCACAGATACCACGGATGTTGGTCGTCGTATTTCCAGCAACTAATGCAAATCCTACGGGTTTTCTCAACGAAATCTCTGGGACGTTGCGGCTCATTAACTGGGACAGCCGGGGACTCGTGACCTTCTCTAAAGTCAATGTTCTCCGAGCTTGGTGTGGAATTTTCGCCAATGTGTTGAAAAAGCTGTTCTGGGCAGGAACTCTTTTGTGCAAATGTTTTTGCAGCATTGCCAGCAGTGTGCGACTTGACTGAAGGCTCCTCCTTCACTTTGCCGAACTCTTCGAGTTGTGAATATCCATTTTTTCTGGCGAGATTTTCACTTTCAAGGGCCGAAATGCCCTTTTGTTTTTTATGTGTTTTTATCGCACAAACGTTTAAAAACTCGCAAGCCTCGTGTGTTGGTTTCAAATTACCGAAATCGTTCTTTTGGTTTTCCACATCAGAAAAAGTGGACACTTGTGAAAAACCTTCGTGCCCTCTAAAAATTTCATTTCCTGGCCAAGTTGCACATGAAGTAGTGGTTTTTCCTGCACTTGAAACGCATCGCAAGCTCTTGTTTTCTGCGTCAGTACGACGCATGTCCAACCGCGAAGGGTCAGTTTTAGAACGCAGACACAAGGTTCCGGGAGTGAGAGCTGCTTCAAAGTTGCTGCTTTTGTGCTTTGTATTTGTACAAGAAATGCTATGCTCATTATCTACTTTTAGTGGCGGTTGACACTGGAATTTTGAATCTTTAAAAATTTTCTCGGTTGGATTACGGTATTTTCTTGAGCTTGGAAATTCGCCGACACTCATCGAATTTTCATGGAAAGTGTTTGTTTTCTTTTTATAGCTGCAACAATCGCTGACTCCTCGCTTCTCTGTTGCATTGTCTTCGGAGTTTGAAGTGTCCTGAAAATTTTCGGTAATAAGCCATTTCCCAGTATTCCTTGTGTGCTTGCTGTTTCTGGCGCCATGTGCTACAATGTTGGTCTCGACATCCGAACTGTCTTCCAACCCACTTACTCGAAACTTGATGCCACCGGTATTAGACGACTCTTTTCTAGGAAACGTGTAAGAAGGGCAAGTATCGGAAGGATTTTTCGCTGACAAGGTTTTTGCTTCAGAGCATTTCATTTGTCTGATGGTGTAAAACGTCTTGCCAAGTTCTTTATTTTCAATAGGAACGGGTGCGGTTGGAAAGCTTGGGTGTACTGGTAATGCACCATCTTTTTCTTTTTCACAAAACGTTGGGAGTATTTCGTCGCTTTGACTTTGTGAATCAAAGTTTGCATCTATCTTTTTCAGTGTTAGAGAAGTGTCGCCTTCAAGCTTTGAAAAGTAATCTTCCCGTGGCATGCTAGCGATACGTTCGGCCGAATCTGTTGCAGGAAGTATTTTGGTGGGCTGAGGTGGACGAAAGCTACCTGTTGAAAAAAGATTTGCAATCTTCACTTTGGTAGAATTCTGAGTCGCCCGTGGCACTGGTCTAACAATCGACAGCAGTTACGATTCTGGTTAGCTGTTTAGTGACAGCTATCAAATCTCTATATGGAAAACAGGCTGGTATCAGGTCACTTAATGGTTTGCCTAAAGATAAAGTCGATTTAGCTACAAAACATCATTAGTTTTTTAATATAAAATAACTGATTACGCTTTTTAGACAATTTTATCTCCAATTAATAATAAATGACCTGATACTGGCTTGTTTCTCCAAAGAAAAGTTGAAAAAAATTGTACATATCGCTAAAGCAAGTGGAAGTATTTTCAAGGAAGTTTTAACACAATGCAATCTCAAAACTAAGAGTTCCCTAACTCAGTGGCGTAGCCAGACCAAAATTGGTGCGGGCAAATTTTTTTATTGTAGGCTAGCAACACTATTTTGTTTGGATACCACGTCTAAAAGCACAAAATAACTAGAGATTCTAAAAATTGGGGGGGCATGATGAAATATCTTACGGCGCAAAAACATTTCAATTTCCAGATAAAACATCTCCAGGCGCTTTCTGAAAATTTTCTGCTTCAAAAACGAACAGCTTCACATTCGTGATACGATGAGTTATGAACTGACGTGCAAATTGCAGTGCAATAGAGTTTCTCGGCGTTTCATCCAAACGAATATCGTCATTCTTCGAATTAAGAACAGATGGTGCAGATAGGCTGCTCATGTTATTGTGCATTGCATGCAGTGGTGTACCAAGAGGAGCAATGCAAACGTGATGCGTGTAGAAACACGAAGCACACTGCAACTTTTTTGTGAAATCCCATCCATTACAAAATACCTTGAGAAACAAGTTTCTTGGGTAAAAACGGTTTACCCGTTATCATTACCACCTCCATTTGGAAGGGATTTGCGGCGCTGTGGGCGGATCACCAACGGAATGTGGAGTGGTTGGACAACACAACGAGACTCCGTACTTTCATCCCCGACACTGACATTCACCATCCTGGAGTGACCCTTCCGAGAACAGCGTGGATTCGGCTTAAATGCCTCCGCACCGGTGTCGGATGTTTCCGCTCCTGCTTGTAAAAATGGGGTATGGCCCCTCTGCGGCCTGTGAGTGTGGCACAGAAGAACAAACCGTCGACCATGTCGTCCTCGCATGTCCAATCCATCGACCTCCCCGTGGACTGCACGGCCTGACGATTCTGGATGATGAGACAATGGAGTGGCTGCACAACACCTGCCCGGAGATTTAGTGCGGCCACACAGTGGATTGAAACAACTGATTCAAACGACCATGACATTACCACCTCCATGACCAACAGTTTTTTGTTGTTCCATTTGCATAGGCAAACCTGTGCTCCCATTTTGGAGCTATCCTGGTGTAGTGGTCACGTTCGTGCCACTACATAGAAAATCGACAAAGTCCAAGGCGACAGCACCAGATGAAAGTCCCTGGTGTAAAAAGTCTAGAGTTCAAATGCCTCGATCTGCAAAGACGAGGGAAGCGCTTCTTTGGTCGAATGGGTTGAGACGCAGATAGCGACAACAATTGGCTTCAATCACTTCCGGAGACTGAGGGTTCGACCCTTGTGCAAGTGGAAC
>Ga0210059_1008324_pt1 | contig 16389 bp, 14 predicted proteins | sample Ectturendosymbi2_FD_188042 | JGI IMG/M metagenome (GOLD analysis project Ga0210059, IMG submission 188042) | Ecteinascidia turbinata endosymbiont from Florida, USA - Sample 2 (SPAdes) (version 2) | ecosystem: Host-associated > Tunicates > Ascidians > Unclassified | place: Key West, Florida...
AGCAGCTTAAAATATCTTGGCGTTATACTTGATGATAAACTTAATTGGAAGCCTCAAATTGAAAAGTTGGTAACACAGCTCTCCAAATCATGTGGAATGTTGTTCAAATTAAAACACTATACCAACATTTCAGTGCTCAAATCTGTTTACTTCGCTCTTTTCCATTCCTATTTAACTTACTCAATACTTAACTGGGGAAGGGCCAACAAGACGACTTTACTCCCTTTAATTAGATTGCAAAATAAAGCTGTGAGAACACTTGAATATAACAAAACTAAAACAACTATACTCTATTCCAAGCACAAAATTTTAGAAATACCTGATTTATTTCAATTGTCAGTTGCCAAATTCATGTACTCCTTTTATAATGGTGGATTACCTAATCACTTTGATAACTACTTTGCCGAGATTGCATCAGTCCACAAATATCAAACAAGACTTGCTTCTCTGCAAAAATATTATTTACCCAGAATGAAAACATCTCTGGGTCAGCATTCTTTAAAGTATATTGGTCCGAAAATTTGGTCTAACATTCCGGAAAAATTAAAATCATCTTCGCCTTATTCATTTGGCAAAAAATATAAAAAAGTTTTGCTATCTTGTCAGACTTCCTGTTGATCTTCGTTTTATATGCTTGTCACATTCGGTTTGATCTTCGTTTTATATTCTTGTCCCATTCTGTAATAGTGCGCTGATGCCACTATTTTCCCTCGTATCTACCTCTATAGTTACTCACCCCACCCCCTGTACATAGGCATGCGTTTCCCCACTGTTTTTTGTTGTTGTTTTTATGCTTATTTCACCTGACGTTGATTTGACGCTTTTTGTTACTTTTATTACTATTTGTAAAACGCCTTCAATTAAAATTTGGTTTGTGTTAGCAGCAGGGCTGGCTGAGAACTTGACCCAGGCGGTCTTTCGCCAACCCTTTGTGACTCAACATGTTAGAACACGATTACTAAGCAGCGAAACGTGAAATTTCTTATTTTTTATAATTTTTCATCACTATATAATCAACTAGTGATCTTTGATGTTATTGTATTTCCTCTTGCTGCTTCGTGTTATTTCGTGATTTGAGTCACAAAAATGCATGATTAAACCATACCAACCGTACTATAACCTTACAGAAATTTAATAGCCCCTTCAGAAATTTTGATTGGCTCCTGGACAGACCTTAGCGCTGACTCGGATCTGGCTCTTGCTCTGGGTAGAATTTGAAACAGGGGCGGGTCCAGCTAGTAAGTACAGGGGGGGGCGATTTCAATAACATTTGGAAGTCAAGTTTCATTACGGGTTCATTACTGTAAGAGAGGTGAAGTGGTCCATACATGACAACACTTTTGTGACAAAGCAATTCACGGCAAAATGGCCTTATATTTTGCGAATGCTGTTTTCCGAATAGTTAAAAATCATGGTGAAAAAAGTTACTTCCTTACATTTTAGGGGGGGCGATCGCGATCGTCCCAATCTCCCCCCTGCTGGATCCGCCCCTGACTTGAAACATATTGATTCCCGCTCCGGTCTAAAATGCAAGCTCCGACATGTGTCCACTCGGGCATTCCTGCTCCGCGATCACCTCTGGTACATACTTCCAATACAGGGAGTGGCAAGCACTGTGATCATGTGTGTCACGCATCACCGCCTGACCGGTTCTTTTTTGTACACTAGAGCATGTGCAACTTGTCCCTGAAGATGTGCTTGACTTGATGGAAGTAAGTCTGAAATTCTGCTGAAAATGCTAGGAGGAAGAAGAGAGAAATCTTTGTGTGGGAATATACGCATCGATCGTGACAGAAGGGTTTCGTTATTTGAGTTTGTTTTAAAGTATTTGGATATTCCCTTTACATCTGCATCAGCAGAGAGCAGAATTGCTCTTGTCAACTTAACGCTATATTTAACGGCATTTTTCTGCTCCGTCTTTTACCGAGCTGTCGAAAACGACACCAAAGCCTTTGCAATGACATGAAAAGCAAGAAGTGTTTCATCTACTGAATTCTACACAAATTTATTCACACTAAATATGCTTTTAAATAATTTGACATTTAAGTAAATGCATTGCAATACACCACTTCAGTACCCAAAACATATGCTGTATTTATCGGATTTCTTTGGCATGAATGCATAAAAACACGACGTGGCTTCAGGCATCCCGTATGTCAACGCGCACCACTTCTTCCAGAAGAACTAATTTGATCGAATCTTGGTTCATTCAGAAGAATAATATACATTAAAATAACAATGAAAGGCCACAGGAAATTTAATGAGATTTTTGTTAACCTTCCACGAGTTGGTCGATGCGTGGCGTAGATTTGCTAACAGCGCATCGAAAGTCATAATGTTACGACACAATAGGAATAGCAGGCTTCAGGAAGATTTATTTATTTAGAAACAAAGCCCGATTACGTCAACTAGAGAGTTGCGAATCCAGGTTTTTGTGAAAAAATGGAAGTTGCTTGCGTAGTACCTGGAAGACCTTCGCGTACCATAAGTTGGGAACCCCTGCTCTAATCCAAAACCTCCAAATTTTTTGTAATCGAAAGTACTAGCCTAACCGGATTTTTTGAGACTTTCCATAGCTCTCTATAGCTCAATCGGCTGGCGCGTTATGGCTGAAAGTGTTGGGGAAAATCCTTGCGCCAACATTTTTGCTCGCGCGGGACTTAAAAATTTAAGCAGCTTTGTGAAGACCTCAGCTCAGATCACACTTGTCTCCACTGTCACGCAGAAGTGCGCTGGCTCTCCCGAGGAAATACGACGTACAATTTTTTGAAATGAGGGATGAATGATTTTCATTTATCAAAAAGAAAGATCACGACTTTCAAAAAGATCTGGAGGGCGAGGAATTTGTCGCAAAATTGGTTTACCTGTCAGACAATTTCGAAGATTTTAACCATTTAATATATCATTTCTAGGACAAAACTCCCTGTCCTCGACTTTGTTTCAAAACTAGGAAGCTTTCTACAGAAGTTGGATCTATGGAAGAAAGTTGTGGAAAGCAAGCGCTATGAAATGTTTAAATTTCTGTGAGCTCTTGAAGTGATATCAGTGATGATTTTTCCTAGGAAAGCATTCATCATTCTCATCACTTAAAATGCTGAATAATTGCATGACTTTCCAAATGGGACAAGTGTTAACAGTACATCACTGATCCTTTCTCAGTTGATCCAACCGACTTACCTGTCGGGACTGTGGAGATAGAAGAGCTGATAGATATTCAGGAGGTCCAGACAGCAAAGACAAAACACAAAGAATGTTCTCCAATAAACTTTTGGCTTAGTATGGCATCTTCATACACGACGCTAGCTTCCCACGCTGTTCCGCAGCTACTGGCTTTCCCTTCTACGTGGAAAAGCGAGCAGGGATTTACAGTCATGATGAACATCATATTAAAAAAACGAAACCGACTAGTGCGCCCGGACATGACTTTCGATACGCTGCTAACAAATTTACGCTTAAATTTAGTTGTGGTCGTTTATTGTTATTTTAATGCATATTATTCTTCTGAATAAACTAAGATTCGATCAAATTAGTTGTTCTGGAAGAAGTGGTACGCGTTGACAATACGGGGTACCCAAGTGGTTCGAGATCGTGAAAGGTTGGAAATCCCTGGGATACAGGAGAATGTGTTGCGGAAATATGGAGGTTTTTCCACTTGACACATTGCAAGAATCGAGCGAGGAAGGCTTCACAAAATCTGAATTTCTTTTCTTGTGGTTTTATTCATCCCGCTTACTCAAAGCAAGAGACGCCACTGCGAGGACGATGCTCAAACAAGTGGCGGTCCAACCGAGGCCGTACGAGTATCCCCAGAGGTTGCTTGAACTAATATTGTTTGCAGTGAAGACAGCCATTGACACAAGCGAGGAAATTGCTGAAAAACAGATTTTTTAATGATGTTTAGTTTTTGTTGTGAAGTGAATCTCGATGCGTTTATACAGCATAAATATATTTGTGCCAAATGGACAAATGAATTGTCTTTCTGAATACGAAGAGATCAAGTAAAATTTATGGTTTCACAGATAATGTGTGCACGAAATTCGTGCAAATTCCTCAGGAAGTGATCAAAACCGAAATAGTGCGGAACTGTAAAAAAATCTTTAAGCAAAAAAACACGTATTAATCAATGCACTATTTCAAATCCATATCACCGACGATACATTCAGTTTATAACTCATGAACAATCAAAGAAAAAAGAAGAAACGTCAAAAGTGGATTTTCACCAATTGCGCGATAAAACGCTAAATCAAATACCACAGTAAAAGGTCAAGTTCATCCTTCAATATTTATCAAATTTCCGTGGTAAGATGCTGATCAAATAACACCCACGAGGCATGCGAATGGCATTCGGGTTTCGCGCATGCGGTGAGGTTTTTCACTGTTCCTCCACTGAACCCGATTATGAAACACACGCTTTTTGCTTGTTGATAAGGCCTGGTGTGGCTAAGCTACGCTCTGGCTAGGTTACGTTGTTATGGGGTAAAACTAAAACCATGCCAGTGGTCTGCTGACTAGAACAAGATTTTGTTACTGGGGTACGCGAAACTGCGGGGCTTCATGAGTCCATGACAACTGCACACGGATTCGTATACGACGCAAAATGAAAGTTGAGCAACAAGTCTTTGTCGGCTTTTGCCACCACCGACATATGCGAGACACAATATCAGCTCATGCAAAAATCAAGACGAACTACAGGACAAGAGATAGTGTTGACTTTGATGTCGGAGTTTATTGTCAAAAATAGTTTCGAGAAATGATAAATTGTGCTGCAAGAAGGAAATTGATCTGTCCCAGTGATGTGGTCAATTTTGTACAATTAAACATTACTCAATATTTTTTATTTTCGTTTTGTATTTTCCTTCCTTGCTACAGTAGTTGGATGCAAAAAATCATGTGACATAAGATCAAGGTCCGAGAAAAAACAGATATACAAAGCTAGGGTTCATGCCCAAAAACTTTGGGGAAACTTGAATTATACCGTACGCGTCATTGCTGGTAGTGCTCAAGGATGTAGCGCTAACAAAAAGGTGTGGGAACGCATCCAAAAAATAGCCAATTTAGAAACAGCTTCAAACTCATTTTAAAGCAAAACGTGAAAAAGGTGTGGGAATGCCGTTCGCACACGTTCTCGTCCCACTACACCCCTGGTAGCGGTAGGTCGAAAGTAGGGGTTCCCAACCATTTTACGATCTCGTACCTCTTGGGCACCGCGTACCACGTCTTCCAGAACAACTAATTTGATTGAATCTTAGTTTATTCAGAAGAATAGTACACATGAAAGTAACGATGAAAGATGACAACTAAATTTAATGAGATTTTTGTTTTTGTTTACCTTCCACCAATTGGCCGATGTTTGGTGTAAATTTGCTAACAGCGCATCGAAAGTCATAACGTTGAGATACAATAGAAATAGCAGACAAAAGGAAAATTTATTTATTTAGAAACAAAGCCAAATGCGTAAACTATAAAACTGCGAATCCAGGTTTTTGTGAAAAAATGGAAGCTACTCGCATACCACCTGAAAGACCTTTGCGTACCACAGGTGGGGAGCCCCTGGTCCAAAGGTAGACTATACAACCCTGGCCTGGCCAAGTCTTTGTAAACTGATTCTTTATACTTGTTGCTTGGCGCGGAGAAAGTGTTTCAATGCAACCCTCCGTTAACCAGTCGTCTTTGCCGGCCGTGCCATCATCAAATTCACACGGCCAAGGCGCATGTATCTTGTGCACTACTCTAAACAAAACTCTGTCGTTGTGTGTCTGGCCGTGTCCATAGTTTGATTGTACATACTGTGTATGCAACTGCTTCTACGTCGCACTTGATTACTTCATCGCGAGTCATAGACAGCTCATCTTGGCTTAAGAGCCTTTGATGAGCCATCTTGCGTTTCTGGTTCAAAAGTTATATGGCCAAAAAATGGATAATTAACCAATTAGGGGATTAATTAATTAATCTGTTCTGTTTAGGCCATAACTATTGAATTAGAAACGCCAAAAAGCGAATCAAGCTCTGCAGACTTGGATTATAGCAGGGGTCGCAACCAGCGAAAATTTTCGGGGGGGCAGAAGTCACTTTTGGCAATGATTATGACGTCATCGATGTGAAATCAACCATGATATGCACCTTTTTTGCTATGATCAGCAGTGCTGCCACAGTTTTTTTGCAAAAATCACAACATTCACAAAAAATTCACCTAGATCTGAAAAAAATCACTAGATTGAAAATTTCTGCGTTGAAGTTAAGAGTTTCGCTTGAAATCATTTGTTCACGTCTTTCATCGCCTGAAGACCTTCATACCATTTGCAAGTTTGTTAAAATTGATCATGCTGAAGAATGGAAAATTTTATGTCGGAAAGTTTCAGGTTGCTTTCAAGAGCTTAAAGGGGCAACACTAAGGAAGTATTTTACTGTTGGCTAGGTCAATTAACTTAATATTTAATCCGCTTATTTCGACTGCACTGACCTTGCGAAGAAATGGAGGTAAAGTCGTAGCCAACATTGCATTAATAAACAGCACAGAAGTGAAAACAATAAGAAATTGATATTAGAAAATTTTGTTTGTTCTGCAGGTGAACATCTTCGCACAACGATTCACGCAATCAATTGTTTTCTGAAAAAACAGGCTGAATAATTAGAAACAACACATCTGATCTCCGAACACATACCTTGCAAAAAGTCTGTAGATTACAGTGAAAATTCAATAGATCACTAGGTCAGCCCAAATATCACTACAGTAGATCTAGTCAAAAATCACTAGGTGTGACACCAGGGATGATCAGCTTACGAAATAAACGAGAGGAAATGATGATAAATTCGGACAATCGTAAGCTCCACGATTATTACCAATCCTATGCACTGCCTCACCAAAAGATTTCTGGTAATATTTTGGTTTTTGCAGCAGTCTTTTTGACATTTTCAGATGTAAATCCAATCAATCCACCGTAGACATCAGTTAATATAAAAATGACACAGAATAATAGATGACACATTATAAATAACACAGAGAGCAACATTCGCACAGACCAAAAATTGCACATGACTGAAGAAAGCTGCTGGATGTGCCTGATCCTTGTGTGATCCAAGTTAAAAAGTCATAAAGAAAAGATTTTTTTATGAAGAAGGTGTAAAACGTTTTATTTTGAAAAACTGTTGAAACAAATGTTTGGTCATGTATTTGTTGCCTGCTAAACGGTTGGTATAATCCTGTTACAAATTCAGCTAACTGCTAAATTGAAAATTTTAATTACAAACATGGTGTTAAGAAATTCAGGTAGAAGTAACACAGTCTAGAGAAATACCTTTTCCTGTGCAGTGCGTAAACACCACCCTGTTTGCAAAAATTGCCGATTGTGGGGAGGGGGAAATTGCCCGATTTGTCGGTTATGTTTGCGGCCCTGGATTATAGTATAGTTTCCACTGAAAGTATGAGTGAAAAAAGTGGCTCTGTATCGCGAATGTTGTGTTTCAAATTGTGCAAAATCATGGTGAATAAAGTTACTTTTATAGGTTTTAGGGGGGGGGGGCGATTGCTCCAATCAGCCCTTCTGGATCCGTCCCTGGTTCTGACTCTCTGATATGTTAAAATCTTCCATAGGTCGGACAGCTCCTTGTTGACCAACCTGGTGGACTTGCAATCTCGGGAGCTGTGTGCCCCGTTCTTTACAAGTTGCGTGGCAATGGAGTTTGCCGAGACAGGGCACTGGCGAGAGGAGCGTCCAGACCTGACAGTAAGTTTGTTGATGATTCTCCACGCCTTGAGGCTGGAGTGCGAGAAGTCGATGGAATTTACTGCTTCCTCCCAACGCTCCTGCTTCTTCTGCCCGAGCCGAGATAGTAGGGACGAAGCGGCTCTGTCAGAGTCAGTCCCCACTGGGCCTCGGGTGAAGGAGCGATAAAGGGCCTCGCGCTCTTTGTCCCAGCATGGCAAATAGTTCTTCCGGCAGCCACGTGGGATACATTGTTTGACTGCAGAACGTAGGCTCTCGCAAAAATTCCGGTATGCCCTCTCAATATTTGATGTGTCTGGAGGTGGCAATATCTCAACGGATTCATCTGTGAGAAGGCAAAAGCGCTTCTAATCAACCTTGCGAAAGTTCCAACGCTTCACCGGATCGCTGTGGGCAGCAACCTTAAACTTCGGTGGCGTTATAAGGGAAGGCCCATGTTGTGACTGCAGGAACTTTCCTAGGACATGTCTGTCCGGCAGTCGGCTGTCCTGGCCGAAACTTGCGAAAGCCAGGTCTGGGTTTGTGTCGACGTTCCATCGGTGAGAGAAGAAGCTGGCTGTTTACTTTGGGTTATACAACAGTCCAGGATTGTTGGATGTTGCCCAGGAGTCCTGGCTCTCACCGTCAGGAGATGTTTTGTTGTAACCCCAGTTGACATATTGACAGCAGTTGAATTCGCCAACATATAGACTGGGGTGTGGGAACGTCGGGATGGCTGTTGGTATGAATCGCGAGCGTGGAGGTTTGTAGACGTTATTGATCTTGTATCCTGCGACGTCTACGCACAACCACTCAGTCTCTGATTGTTCTGGAGACTGATCGACAAGTGACCTTTCCTACGGTGTGTGACCTTTCCTAGCCCTACGGTGTTCAGCTGGAGTATGTTGGGTCGTAGGTCTTCAGCAGCATTTCTGCTGGCGCGCCATAACAAAAGGCGCTTTATGAGGTTCTATAATTGCCTTTCAGATCTTCAACAAAAATTAAAGCCTTTCCTGCTTTCTTCTCAAGAAGTAATTGCAATGCGATCTTTTCTTGGAATTTGTAGCTCTTTCGTGCGGTTCAGAAGTTCCCCTCGTTAAATATCCGAGATTTCTAGCTTTTATGTTGTAGGTTTATTTTTCGTATATATATATTTTTTCATGCGGACTGTACTGCCGCCCTCGAAAAAATCGACTAGTTGTCGATATGATTAGCTGTGCCTGAATTCTTTTGTTATAGCAACCACATATTTTATGGACCAAACAAACACAATCCATTCAGTGGACACAGAGCTTATTTATGCCGTTTTCAAGTTGCTATCTTCCAATCAATACAAAATGTAGTGTTTCAATCTTCGATGACAGAGGTGCAAAAATGCGGTCGTGCACTCGCACCGCTACCAAAACGTGGAGTGCGCGAATGTTTTTTTTAGTATTTTTACATTTCATAATGTATGCATATGAATGTTGTATGACAAACTTATATGTGTGCGCTACTAAAAATTGCTGCGCGATACTAACATTCACACAAAATTTTGCATTCCTGCTCTGTGTTACAGGCTGATGGTAAACATCACGAAGACAAGTTTTCCGCAACTTAGTATTTTCGCAACACCCTCAGCTAAGCGTATATGACATACGCCCAGTGTAGCCACGTTTTTCCAAGTAAAGCTCATGATAAACTGCTCCAGCAGATTTATTTATCATCTACGTCTTGAGCTTCAACAAGCAAGCTCGGTATACTGGCAGTCTAGTTGGAAACAACTAAACTTAGGATCCGCATGAAACACGCTACAAAGTTGCCAACTAATGTTCACATATTTCAGAAACAGTGCAATTGACCCTATTACAGATCATTGTGCTGTAGTGCCTAATGGCTTAGTATTTCAGAAGTAACTAAATGGTCTACTGCTACAACAACTTTGACAACTGAAACACAACACTGATAAATTAAATAACGAAACTTTATTAAGCTTTAATGCTCTACCTTTGCTATAAAACACTATATAGAACAACAAGGTATACTGTAAGAAAGGGGTGTAGCCAAAGGGGACGCGCAGGTCATTGTAGCAACATCAAGTCACTTCATGAAAATTTCTTTAAACTCATGAGCAAAGCGAGGCATCCGTGTTTTTGATCACTCCAATCAAAATGTCTGGCTACACCGCTGCTCTAAGTCTTTCCGTAAAGCACATTGGAAACCGTTACTACAGATAGCCCTCACGAGCACAAGCAATTGTATCCACGAAGAAAAGAGCAAGTATACAATTATCTGCATCAACTGATACCAAATGCTTTCCACCAACATATCCAACAGCACACAGTCTGTCACAGTGTTTCTCAAATTTTTTGTTCCATCGACCCCTTTTCACTCTCGACACATAGTTTTCGCCCCCAAGCCTGATAAAGCAAACACACGGTAGTATTTTGAAGAACATTGTTTAAAGAAATCGATACATACCATGGTCCCCAGTTCAGTGCGATGGATGTGCTTGGCGGCCTTCACAAAGCTTGGAAATATTGGGAGACATTTTAGTGAGGTACAGTCGTAGATAACCTCGCTTATGAATAATAAAACGGTTTCTTTGCTTTGAGAGCATTAAGATCACAGCCGAAGTTAACTCCATGATCGATTAGCGGTAGTGGTTGAGTGTTTTGGCCGACTTTGTGTTGTTTTCCCCCCTATCACCCCCTTTGCTTTGTTCGCCCCCTTGCCCATCAAAATCGATCCCAAGTGGACGATTTCGTCAACTTTGAGAACTACTGGTCTATCATAAAGGTTTTTTCCTTTCTTCAGGCAAGCGAAGTTGTCAATAACTTTTTTCACGATTTGGTATGACGTAACATCAGATTCTAACGCAAGACTGCCAGACACAGACACTGCAGAACTCCAATGAAAAGCAGTAGTGTCATTTTTATGTTGCGTGACAACAAGATTATCGTGTTGTTACTGTGCTGGTAAGAGTCTTGACATTTGCATTTTCGCTCGTTTCAAACTAAATTATGTAGTTATGCCTCTGCGCAGTTTCCCAAATTTCAGCAATGAGTGGTTATAGCAAGAAGTTGCACGGGGCCCCCAAAAGCGCGGGGTCCTAGTCCATGGCCTTGTTGGTCTATGTGTAAATCCGTCACTGCGTTAGAGTTAGGGTAGTGATTGGGTCATAAATTAGATTTATGTCAGGGTTAGATATGAAATTTAGCTTTTTCTAATCAACTTATCCTTCTGCTCATCAGTATTGGGATCGGACCTCAAGCGGCAAGCGTGCAAAGCTTCACACTGTGGCAGCAAGCAACAATTCAGATCAACTCCCACGCTCATTTTTTGTTGCTTGTTCGCGCAAGGTACATATGGGTGCTATTTCGCGCCAGGTACATTTGGGATCACACAAACATTATACAAAAAATTCATCAAAGAAAAAAACAAAATTTACCGAAGTTTAGTAAAAATGGTTTTGAAAATAAAGTCAAATTTGCATATTACAAAAGATACAGAAACCAACTAACACATTTGCTGGTATTGTCAAAAAAGGAATATTATCAATCCCAGTTTTTAATTGCAAGAAATAGCATTGCAAAAACATGGAAACTTGTTAATACCCTATTGCCAGGAAGAACCAAAGCTACCTCCACCCCTCCCAATTTAATCCATCCTTATCTGGAGAATGCACGCAAAATCCTGCAGATATAGCAAATATCTTAAATGATTTCTTTGTATCTGTTGGAAAAATCATGGCCAGCAAACTAATTCCTCCCCAAAGCAACAAGACTCACATTGCAAAAATGAACTGTGAGTCCTCATTTTATTTACATGAAACATCAGCTGAAGAAATCATGCGCATCATAGACACACTCACAAAGAAAAAGGGTACACGTCAAAATGACATCCCTGTGAAAATCATAAAATTACGCAGTGAAATTTTATCTCCATTCTTAGCAAAACTCTTTAACAATTGCATAAACCAAGGTATATACCCACAGAACTTTAAGTGTGCCCAAGTTACTCCCATACATAAAAGTGGGCCGGAAAATGTGTCAACCAACTATCGTCCTATATCAGTGTTGCCACCCTTAAACAAGATATTTGAAAAACTCCTCTTTGATAGGTTATATCACTATGTGGAATGCAAAAGCATGCTATCAAAACATCAGTATGGTTTCAGAGCTAAAGTATCAACAGAATTTGCAATTTATGACATAGTTGAATGTATCTTAGAAAACCTGGACCAGAAAATACCTACTTGTGCAGTTTTCCTTGATCTTTCAAAAGCTTTTGATACTGTTGACCATTCTGTTCTGCTGTGGAAGTTGGAACATTTCTATGGCATTCGAGGGCTCCCACTACAACTTTTTGAAAATTATTTACATAGGCGAGAACAATATACAGTAGTAAATAAGTGTAGATCCCAAACCTAGCAGATCAATTGCGGCATGCCACAAGGTTCAATTTTATCTCCCCTGCTCTTTTCACTATATGTTAATGACTTGCCAAAAGTATCTAACTTCAAAACTACACTATTGGCTGATGATACATGTCCAATATTGGCAAACAAGAACATTGATATTTTGGAAATAAAGTCGACAGTTGGATGCGTCATAATAAGCTATCACTAAATTATAGTAAAACTGTCTACATGATATTTAACTCAGACAAGAAGCAGAGCTTCCCATTTAGAGTACAAATCGGTAGCCACCTAAATAATAGAGTCAATTCAACAAAATACCTTGGAATGCACTTAGATAATGAATTAAACTGGGATACATTTATTTCAAAGCTTGAAAGCAAGTTTTCTTGCTAGTCTAGTATATTTTATAGAATTCGAGAGTACTTGAGCACAAATGAACTTAAGATGATATATTTCTGCATTGTATACTCCCATCTACAGTATGCCATTGGTGCTTGGGGCTCAGCAACAAAAACCAACCTACACAGACTAAACACCATCCATAACAAAATCATTAAGACCATCAGTTGGAGCTCTCTCCGATGCCATGTAACACCCGTTTACAGTCAATTAAATTTGTTGAAACTGGAAGACATACATCAACTAGAAATTGCTAAGCTTATGCACAACTTCCACAGCAACAGAATGCCCAACACGTTTGACCGTCTATTTACTGCTGTTAATTGTATCCACACTAATGAAACTAGAAGTTCTACCTCAGGCCAATACTTCTGTCACCCGGTCTGCTCCCAATATGGAAAAAGATCAATCAAATTCAAAGGCCCAAGAATCTGGCAGCAAATAGATTCCTCTCTAAAAGAATTGCCAGCAATCATCTTCAAAAAACGATACAAAAACTCGATTGTAGAAAGTTATAAGAATCACGAGTGATGCTTTCCACATATCCTCTTGTTTGTAGCCAAAGAATCGCCCCGAAGGTCAACATCTATCTTCTTAGCCTGAATTAATATAGCATATGTAATATAATACGACTGTCTGTCATTCCATGTTCGTAATTAAATGCTCGTATGTGTATATTTGCGTGTATTTGTAGTATACTACTATGCTTCAAAATGTATGAACTTGTAGTATACTATTTGTATGTGTTTTAATGTAGCTTTTTACTTCGTGAATACGTTGCTGCCGCGGTCCAATTTTTGTTACAGAATATCAAGAACACCTATAGAAGAAGCAAACAATTTTCTTACGAAGATTATCTCCAAAAATGAACTCCTCAATCTCCATGGAATTTGCATCGCGGTCATAATCAAATCAAACTATCTTTATAATGGGCTTGCGTGGATAAAGAAAGGGTTATGGCAACCCGAAGAGGATTTCGTTTTTGTCGGGTTTTTCTTTTCCTCTTCGTCCGGAACCTTGCGGTCCATGACAATTAAACGTCATGGTCATTTGTGCCCGACAAGAGCAACCTCTTTGTAATTGGTCATTAATCCTGCAACCTATACATCGGACTGCGACAGCACGTCTAGCGGTCGACACAACCTTCACCATGGAAACATCAATCTCACGTAGTTTATGGGGCACCTGACTAGATAACCTCTGTGTTTTTTTCGGTGCCCCGGCGTTTTTTTCTGTTTCATCGAGTATATCTAGCCAAATTAATTCAGTACCGCCAAATAAATCTATCTATCTATCTATTCCTAGCGCACATCCCATTCGTGGTGAATCGCGCATGCGATGCTGCGCCAACGAAGAAGCCACAACATATCGTACTTGATGTTTAGCAGGCAAAGACCTTTTACATTACAAGACAGTTGAGGAATTCTGGATTCATACGATCGGCGCGTATCGTAATGTTGCTAATACACCTCGCTCCCTTTTGTCTTTTGCTTCCACATATTTATGCAAGACTGGCATCTCAACAATGCTTTTCATCAAACTATACATAGAAATAGCCTTGAATTGGAGGATGACTGTAAGATATGTTCTGCTAGAAACGTCTCGTATGATTAAGCTACTCAAGAACAAACAGTATCAAATTTCCCGTTGAATTTGATTAAATGACAACTTGCATGAACATGTTCATTCATATGAGCCAGATCTTGCGTTGGCCTGTAGCTGAATTCTAGAGTTGTGCTTATTTGTCGTCTTTTGCAAGCTAGACCACCAATGTGGAAAGTTTGGCATTTGCTATTTTGCTTTTATCTTTGTCATAGAAGCGTCATAGACCTCCTAATATCTTTCTGTTGACCCCTGGGGCTCCATGGACCCCCGGTTGGCAACCACTGCCCTAAACGCTTAGCGCAACGTATTCTAGTGAAACAAGGGTTAGGACTGAATTTCGATGTTTCTCCATACATACTAATTAAAAAACAATTCGCAAATAAGGAAGAAGGCATTGGGATTGTATTGTTTGTGGGATTTTAGATCCTGGTGCAGTTTGAGATTGCACAAAATTTCCTAGTTTAATAAGATAACAGTTGTACTGCCACAATTAGTGAGAGATATCATCAATGAAGTTTGTTAACAACGTTATGAAAAACGTCTTGATCAACACAAAGGTCATCCAAATGTTAATGCTTGCGCTGCAGAAGAAAATTTGGAAGAGGAACTATAATTAAATCAATGTCCTTTTATCGATTCGATACCAATAAGCACACTCCTATGTTTTTGTTCGTAACACAAGCTTTCTGGGTTTTTATTGTACGAATATGTTTTTTTTGGTGTGCAATCTGGGTTTATTTGAAATCACTGAACGGGAGCCCTGCATGTGATTGTTGAACACAGACATCTTGGCAGGTAATTCAGCGAGGTAGTGACACTGCTGATAGCGGTAAGTCACGTGTAGTTTTATACTGTGTGAAAAGAAGCATGAGTAAATCAGCAGTAGTTTTTCCACAAGTTTGAAAAATCCATTGGTAGTGTGAGACTGTGATCAACGTACCCGAGTAAATAGCTAAATCAAACGACTCTCATGCAGGCGTCTTCACACACAGTATAAAAACAGTGGCTTGTTGAAATACGTCTATGCAGACTTGAGGGAATACGTCTTTATCGTTAAGGTTTAGTTCTGAATTCTTAGTGAGCACTAAGTGCAAATTATATTAACTGTTGCGAGTTTTCGTAATTCATCTGCTCAGTTTTTTAAGCCCGCGTGTTGTTATAAGTTTAGTAAGTTGTGCGATAGTCTCGTCAACATATTGCTCTACTTCTCATTGCCTGAAACAGTTTTGCGAGAGTGTCTAAGTTTGTTGTTTTTTCACCGCGTATGTGGTTTGGCCATTGATTGTTATTCAATTATGACTTATTTGTAGGAAGTGTTCGAAAAACTGGATATTAGGCAGTTTTTGAAAAGAAAAAGCATTTCTGATAGCCGAAGTGTAGGAAACATTTCAGACAAAAGATTGAGAATTGAGGTTCAACCAGCACAGACTAATGGGGTAGAAAGGGCAAAGCGGTTTGTAAACGTCCTTTTGCGTTGGATCGTCAGCAACCTGATTAGGATAAACAAAATTTCGAAGTTGGCCCCTGAAAAAATTTCTGCGGACGCCCATGGCTGCACTGATTTCGATCTAATTCTTGGGTCATAAAGCGTGGTGCTGCTTGGTTCAATTCCTTTAAATCAGTCAAAAACGATAAATTCCAAAGTTGTCAGTTTCCTCAACCTCAACCTATGTACTAAACGCAGTAATTTGAAATGCTCTGCAATTTTGACGCGTGGTGAAAAGCCTAAAAACATGAAAAACCATTAAAGGAGTGTTTTAATATTCAAGCGCAAGGCCACAAAAAGCGCGAGGCCCCGGGCATTTGCCCAGTTCGCCCAATGGTTCATTCGGCCCTGGGAGTACATCTTACACAGGCTCCCAATGGTGAACACCTTCCCTACCGGTTGGTGGAGTGGGACACCAAACGTTGTCTAACGGTGCGTTTCGGCATTTTCCTTCCAACTTTGGATAAATTCAAAGCAGGGATATCTACAACTCCTAGATATCCCTGGTTCAAAGGTCAGCCTTTCAAAAATTGCCAAAGCGCAAACATTTGCATTGCTATCTTAATGTGGACTCATTTTTATTTGATCTAGATGATAAACTTAGACGCAATCTCTCTAATAACTCAGATGCTGATTCTAAATTTACATTATTCTTGGACACTTTTACTGATGTAGTCAACACACATAGCCCTTTAGTGAAATTATCTAGGAGAAAAACTAAACTAGCGGCTAAACCCTGGATAACCAAAGGTATATTAAAATCTATAAAAACAAAAAACCGTTTATTTAGAAAG
>Ga0210059_1008325_pt1 | contig 16389 bp, 17 predicted proteins | sample Ectturendosymbi2_FD_188042 | JGI IMG/M metagenome (GOLD analysis project Ga0210059, IMG submission 188042) | Ecteinascidia turbinata endosymbiont from Florida, USA - Sample 2 (SPAdes) (version 2) | ecosystem: Host-associated > Tunicates > Ascidians > Unclassified | place: Key West, Florida...
CACGCGAGGAACCAGCAGGAGCAACGTCTTTCAGCGAGACAGTCGACTCTTTTCCTGAAGGAAAGCGAACAACGGCATAATTTGGCGTGGCGTGGACCAAGTTGACCTCTTCTACCATCGGATCGTATTTACTCGAGCGTCCGTGACGTTGCAGTAGCACCGGCCCTGGGACACTGAGCCAAGTAGGAACGGAAACACCAAACGTTGACCGGCGTTTAAAATTAAAGAATCGTTCATGAGGGGTTTCGTTGGTTGCAGTGCACAGAAGGGAACGGATCGAGTGTAAGGCAAATTTCATCACATATATGTATAAATATTTGGAAGCAAACAATATGTGAATATATTTTTCTCTTCTATTGCCAACCTTAAATGTACCCCTTCAGATAGGAAAATGTATCCCTGGGGGTACATGTACCCCAGGTTGGGAACCCCTGTTTTAGACAATACAAGTTTCTTGTACCTAACTGAAGGCAGGGTAGTGTGAAGTGTTGAGATAATAAAGAGAAAAGTGAATGCTCCAAAGTGGTTAAGCCAAATATTTAACTGATTGGTTTCACTTTTTTTCTTGGTTGGTAGTTCGTGGATTTTGACCTGTATAAATAAGAGTTTACTTGTGACATGTTTATTTGACCATCCAAGGAAAACGATAGCTACACAAATGCGTTCAACAGAGCTGAAGCTTGGCAGCGTTCGAAAAAATTGTGTCAATGACATTTGAGACAGTATACCCGAGTGCGTTTTTCAACCGGTTGCACAATATGTGCGCATGCACACTGATGGGATTTTAACTTTACTTGTTTGATGATATCGTTAACAAGGTATCTGCTTTAATCAGTTGTCAGCTTTCTCTAATAAGTTGAATTGTGGCTATTTTTGACAAGTATTTTTTTCTTGTAAAATTGAGACTGCCCCTGCTTGATCATATTTTGCAAAAGTGAGAGATGAATGTGTATGTGCATAGTTTTAAAACAGGTTTCCGTATTCTTACAAAGTGCAATTAGGGTTTATGAACTCAGCTGAAAAGAATTATCACTCTAAGTAAGTAATATGGCTGAGGGTCGGAGTCGGATAATCAACATTGCCCGGAATCGGAGTTGGAGTCGGATGATGAGACTTCCGACTCCACAGCCCTGAGGTATAGGCAATTAAAATAATTAATAGGTTAAAATAAAGACTGAAATCACATGAGCTGAACAGATGCAAAATAGTAGATGTATTTACAGCAGTAGGATATAAATTGCAAAACCTTTATATAGTTATGAACAAAAGTTGTTCATATACAATAAGCTGCAGAGCCTGGTCTGTACAAGAACTGCACGGGGCTTCACAGTTTGTTGGTTTTACTGCATTGTTATAGAGCCAATACATCAGGTGACTAAGTAATTGAATGCTTGTTAAACAAGGTATAGATTGTCAAGGAAGCGCTGCAGTTGTCTTATCAGGACCAGCTTGCTTTAAGTCATTTCAAGCCCATTTTTATTGATTTATTTGATGGTGATTATAATTGACTGTAGTCGTGTAGACACGTTTCTTGTTGAAATGGCCAAGATTGTTGTTTTAGTGCAAGGAGTGCTAGGCTGCTATGAGTGACTTGGTGGTAACAAATCAAACCTGCTCTTCGTAAATTGAAGTGGATATGGTACCTCATTTAAATTACCATTTCCAGAGGCACAGTCTATGACACATTTCTGTTAGCATGGTAATAAGTTTTTACAGCATCTAACACATAGTTTGGTATTAAAATTGTTGCATTTATTCAAACTAAACACCAACTGTTTCAGGAAACAACATCACTAGGCCAAATAAAAAAATGTATAATTATTTCACAGAAGAAGGAAAAACACAAAACGAAATGTGAAACAGTTTGTAAACAATACTTTCTGCAAATTAAATTCTTTGGTGATGATATCTTCATTTTGTTTTGCTGTCTTCTTTAATTTATTACAAAATTGGTTAACCTTTAATGTATGTAGTGACTACACTTGTTTATTGGCACTAGAACGTTCATTATGACTTTTTCAGAAACTAGGTTTTTGAAAAGTAAATGCATAGTGAGTGACTTAATTAAATTTCAAAGGTTTGGCATTAAACCGCTTACAACAGGATATCAAATGCTAGTTTTATTTTTTGAATGTTGTAATGATAAACAACCTTTGATTTTAAGTAAATTTTTTCATCTGACATCAAATCTTTTTCCCTCTAAACAACTAACTTCCTCACCTAGAGTATGATTTCTGACCTTGGTGCCTTTAGCTGCTATGCAATGCTTGATAAAGTTGGCTATACAGAAACAACATGTTAGCTTGTGGCCCACTAATATTAACAATTTTTTGTCTAGGTTTACCATGAGATATTGTGGCAAAATGACAATGCAAAATTAAGACAGCTTTTTGTGAAACAAGCAGGGCTCTGGGGCCGAAGCCAGAGCCCAAGCAATTTTGAATGGCTGGAGCTGGAGCCAAAAGTTTTTTAGATGTAGGAGCCGACGCCTGAAATTTGGGTTCTGGTTCAAGCGAGTTATACAAATAATACCATGTTTTTTCTGTTTTTTTGGACCAAATTGTTCTGGATCCGGAGCCAAAAAAATTAGATGCATGGAGCCGGAGCCTGAAATGTGAGTACTGGCTCCACAGCCCTGGAAACAAGTTAGCAAAGATGCGTGCTTATGTATGTGTTCTGTACTTTTATATTAAATTGGATGCAATTTTAACTGTCATACAATTAGCAGTATCAAACACACCTTGACTATATCACGTTTTTTAAGGCATTTCAGGGACCCGATTCAGGTCCCTAGAATTTCAAATCAGGTCCCTAGAATCAGAGAAAATTATCATCAGGTCCCTAAAATCAGAAAATTGGGTCCCTAGAATCAGAGAAATCGGGTCTCTACAGATCCACACGGGGTTCCTAACATTTTCTTTAAAAAAAACCCTGACTATGCCAAAGTATTCGCTTTTTGAGCTGTAACATCTTTGCCTGCTTTGCAGCCCATCTGAAACAGGTTCGCATCCCACCAGTTCAGAAGCAGTATGCTAGGCAATCCTGCTGCAACTTTTCCTACAGTAAGGACAAGTGTTCATGTAACTAGTCTCCACAAAGGTGGGTGTGTTTGAATTCATCAGCAACTTCAAAGATAAAAAAACACCAATAAAAAAAATTTACTGAATGGATTCAACCCTCCTTGAATATAGATATGTGCAAGTTTCTATCATCACGAAAAGATGAAAGTAGAGCCCAGTAGGCTGATTCCTCAGAAGCTTACAGCAACCTTAGCGCTTTCATGTGACATTGCAATGCATCTTATTTAGCACATTGTGTTGGGAACTAACTTACGATTGATTGAAAGCTGAAATAAGGAATTTATTGAAAACAACTGAAAACAGGTGTTTATCACTGCATAAATTGTGTGTTGTTAATACATAACCTAGACTCTATAATTCTGGAAATTTGAGTATTGACAAAAAATTCTCCCAAGTGCAGATTTGAACACTGAAATACAATGTGCCAGTAGTGTTAAACTGTGTAGCTTAAGAGCAATATTAAGGAAATTAAAGTCTGATACCCGGCATTACTATTCGACAATTTTCACTGAAATACTTTGTTGTGAATTTGTTCATTCACAATTGTGTCAGGTTCCAAAATTTCCAACACAATTCCATTTAAATCTGTTCATTTATTTGCTGTCTCTAATACTACTTTGAAAAATTTCTGTTTTATGATGTTTCGTGTGTAATATGAACCTTTTAGGCTGCATGATGATGATCTGTAGGTAATCTCTCAAGAGTGTCATGACCTTAAGTAGTGTGGATCTAAAGTATAGACATAGAAAGTGTTGGGGTTTTCAGTTTCACTGCCGGTTAGAAACCTATTTTGTAAACTAATCATGTGGAACCGTGCACTAAAACCCCACGTGAAATTGGCCAAGCCTGCATATTATGTTGTTTTTTTAATTGCCATGAGAAGCAGCCAGTTCTATTTTTTGAGTAATTGGTGAACTAATTTTGATGTATGCAGCATTGCTGACACGTCAGTGTATGGCTTGCTACTCATGAGGTTTCACTATAGACGTTTGTGCCAATGTTGACTTGGAACACTGTCTGTTCCAAGGCTGAAGGACTAGATGCAAAAATAGCTCTAAGCAAAGATTGTGTTACTATTTTTCAGTAATTACTTTTGTGTCAACAACGAGCAAGTTTAACAACGCAATGAAGGCATTGTTGTGGTCAAACAATAACTTAATTTATTCACAAACAGCATCTGTTGCATATGTCGACTTCAGCATGACAAAGCACAAGAATTTATTGAAAATAAGACCAGATTACAGTAAATGACTTTTGCCTTCTGTTTATAAGCTGCTGAAATTCATATCATGCTTAGATTACATGCAGTCATAGGTTTATGCTTTGAAAGTTTAGTACCTAGATTCTATTGCAGATTGATATTCCAAAGAGCATGAAGGTCAACATTACTGTGTAAAACTTTATATTTTTTTTCTTTCTAATGTGAATGTCTTTAGGTTGACTTAAGCTGTCTCTTGCAGTTTTACACTATGGTCTTGAAACTCTGGAATGTCCTCTAGAAGGCAAAATAAATTTAATTCCAAAAAACATGCAACTTTATCATTAATCGTTTTAGGGTTGTGTTTCAGTGTAAATAGATATTTAGATTTTGTTATCTTTTAGAGAAGATATGAAGGCTTTAATTCTGGTTGGTGGGTATGGAACTCGCCTTCGCCCCCTCACACTTGATGTTCCCAAGCCTTTGGTAGAGTTTGGAAACAAACCTATTGTGTTACATCAGGTGGAAGCACTGGTAGAGGTAAGGCTAAAAAATGTCAAAACTTTTGTCAATCAGTGTTGAGAATCTGCTACCAGTTGTCTTTTTTCTCTATTGTTCATAGGCTGGAGTGGACACGGTTGTATTAGCTGTCAGCTATATGTCTGAACTGCTGGAGGATCAAATGAAACAGCATGCAAAGCGGGTAAGTAATATAAAGGAAGCTAACCAATACTGGCAGCTAACTATGCCTAAATTAAAGCTTATTTAATTTAGGCATAGTTAGCTGCCAGTACATCTAACTTTTCAAATAAGTAGATTTTTGTCTTGAATTAATTCTCAGCATTTTTAAATATACAGTATTTTGCTATATTTTTATATATGCTTTGTTTTAAAGTGTTATTTGTTATCCATACTTTGATAATGTGTGGTAGTACTTTTGATGCTGTGGTATTCTGTGATTGTTACAGCTCGGAATTGATATTATCTTCTCCCAAGAAACAGAAGCATTGGGCACAGGTACATTAGTATCAACTTTGCACAGTTTTCAAACTGCGACTACTTATAAATACTGTTTTGATGCGTTTTGTCCATGATGAAATGATGCATCCGTATATTTGGTGACTATATGTTTTTTGGAATAAAATTTCAAGAAACGTTTATGTCAAGCAGCACCATGTTAAATTAAAAATTTTATTCATCAAAACTGATTCGGCATACGTTTGGTTGGAAATTTTTTTGAAAAACGCCCTTGGTTTGAAAATCTGCGTGGAAGCTAAGAGCTTGAAGTAGCCTGACTACGCACTTCGCTTGTCTCATACGCAACCATTGCCACATGTAACGACATATAGCAGGAAAACCCACTGTAAAAAGTCATCAAAGCGAATTTGTAAAACTGTACGTGCCATGATTTTGGATTTAAAATCTTTTCCAACAGCCGGACCAATTGCTCTTGCTAGCAAGCACTTGGTCAGCGATGATAAACTGGAGCCGTTTTTCGTGCTCAACAGCGATGTCATCAGTGACTATCCTTTCTCAAAGCTTATTGAATTCCACAAAAGCCATGGAAAGGAAGGAACTATCTGCGTAAGTTTCGCGTTTAACGCTGCCATGCACCAACAGTTCCTCCCTCAGCAGTTTAAGAAATGGAATACCATATCTATCCTCAGAAATTCAAAGATCAATGAACACATACTAAACTACTAAAGCATTCTGTCGTGAGCAATATGAGGAACAAGAAACGTAATAATAAAGCATTTTGTTGCTTAGGGCCTCAAGGAATAATAAACGTCAACTTGAAGCACCATTTTGACTTGGGCTAGTGGGTTTTTTAGAGAGTTGTCAAGCGCGCAATTATTCATTCCGTTTTTTAAAGCTTCTTGTATTTTTGTTGTTTGTGGCCTCTTTCTGCCGCCATCTGATGTTTTTGTTAAACGGATTACACGGGAGCCAATCAGTGTTGCATCACGTGTGCAAAAAGTCGAGAGGCAATTTTAAGATTTTAGGGCTTTGCTGAGGTTGGAAAAATCTTTCCGTGAGAGCAAGATTGGTGAGGATGGAGTGACTTCAATTTCACGTTTATTTTTTATACCTGAAAGTCGTCAAAGCATCGGTATAATACGCGTTGCCTTTTTCTCATGTTGTTTAATGTGTAACTGTTAAGCTAGATGCCAGGACTTTCGCCTTTTAAATGCAGAAAGCACGTATTAAAAAAAACAAACAGGATTCCGATAAACCATCAAATGTCTACGTCACCCATTAGGTTAGCACATGAAAACGACAGAACATGAGCAAGAGAAAAATCAGTAGTACAGTAGATAGACGCCCATCACATTGTGCTGCTCCGAATGCATTGCCTGGTGGCGACTCCTTTCGTTTTTTATGAGAAGTTTTGTTATCATTATATTAAAACACTGTGTCTGCAGTTCGACCGACTCGCAAGTGCTGTGGCAAGTCCCCCGCCAAAAATGCATTTATTCGGTTTATTTAACACAAACTGGTACCAACAAGTCTGTCAAGGTTCGAGTTGCGTCAGAGGTGTGGCGCGGAAGTTGTTTGTCCGGTTCTGCGGCTTCTTCTTTTTCAAAGTCAACTCGACAGCACTGTTGATTTCACGCACGGATCAAGTTGTGCGCGAATGACTGCAATCTACGTTTTCTCATTGTACAACGATGGTTTGCTAGTCGGGTGCGTGCGCGGCATCCAAAGGCGCTTCGGAGGATATACGAAGGGGGAATCAGGCTGCTGTTAGTCCTTAACTTGTGCAAACAATATTCCGCTAAAGGTTGACTAAAGCTCAATAAGTCTATTGCATCAGTAATGTCGGTACAAGGAAAAACGCAATTCAGAATATTCCGCTGTCGAGTGTTGCAGCCCACTGGTGCTTTGAAAAAAACTTTTGCCTTGAGTGTTGTTTGGCTGCTCATGCTGTGCAATTTCTACCAACTGCAAATTCTTACGCGTTCACTGCACTGATCTTACATGTTTTTTTTTTGTTGTGTAGCTGGTGACTAACCATGGCTTTCGGCTGTTCGAATTACGTTTCAGGTTGCTAAAGTAGAAGAGCCATCGAAATACGGTGTGGTGGTGTACGATCAGAAAACCGGAAGAATAGAAAGGTTAGACCTGTGAATTGCCGCTTGCGGTGCTGTGACTACTCCAAAGAACTACAAAACTATAATTATTTTGATAATGCCTATGCTGCCACCACAACAACTCATGCATGTACTCAACCTTTTTTTCGATTTTTCTGTTGCATGAAACGTCGTGCAGCTTGGATGTTTAATTGATGGAAAGTCTGTTGCAATAACCGTGAAGTTTTCAGTAGAGGTAGACCAATATATCGGCCGATATTTGGGTTATACCGATATATCGGCATCGGCCAAAACGGCCGATTTTATCGGCCTCAGTAGGTGTTCACGAAACGCTGTTATATTCCTCACGCATGCAGACAACTTGCACAAGAAAGCGCAACGAATAAAGTCAAGGCAGTTATCTTGCAGCAACGCTAGCAGGTGCCTTTTCATAAGCAAGCATACAAGATGAACCATGGAGCCTATGTCGGTCGTCGCAGGCGAAACAGAACCATCATCACTAATCAGATTGATTAAAAACCATAGTAAAATATTGAAGTGGCTGCAATTTGAAAAATTTTAGCTCATCAATCCTGATTTTTGAAGTTTTTGAAAAAGGTAAGGCATGGAATACATTATTTTTTGTAATGAAGCAGAAAACAAGATTTAAAAATTATGGAAACATCGGCTATCGGTCCATGAATGGCTGATATATCGGCATCGGTCTTTAGTTTTTAGCGTTGTTGCTGGAATCTAATCCCGGGTATTAGCTGAACAAACCTTCAAGTTTAATTCTTTGTTGGCTGTTGCATACAGGCTGTTACAACGAGACGTGTTCAGCTATTTTTTTCTCAGTAAAATTTCGCTGGCGTTGTTGGAAAAATCAAGCCGGTCCTATTAATTTCGGTATTTTCTTCTTCATATAAATCTGCAACAATAGTGTTAACAATTATTACATAACATACGCTTTTTTTGTTCTTACCCACTTTTTCCCAGCTAGATTGCATGAGTGCTACATTGGATGCGTGCTTATCTTCGAGATTGTCAAAGTTTTCGCTTTTATTTGGCGCACTGGCCCTTACACGCAGCTGCTACTCTATTCGCAGTTTTGTGGAGAAGCCTCAAGAGTTTGTTTCTAACAAGATCAATGCCGGAATGTACATTTTCAATCAATCTGTGCTCAACCGAATGGAGGTAAGTGGTTTGTTGTTAACGTGTGAGGCACTGGTGCGCGGATAGTGAATTTTTCCTTATCCCGTCTAACACTCCGAATGCAAGATCTAACACAATTCTGTTTCCAAATCGCAGAAACGCTGTTTGTGTCTAACTGTCATCGTAAAAGTGAAGTATTTGCCCAAATTCAATTCCGTCGTTGTTCTATGCACTACCAAACAATTCTTAGATCACCCACTGTCCTACAGCTAAACATTTTTCTGGTTTTGTCCACAGACCGAGTGAGCAAAAATAACTGACAAAGGTATAGGTATGCTCTAATGCAATTAGGTTAGATTTTAGCTACACATGTTCAAGATTTTTTTACGAATGCTGGGAGTTGTTGACAAAGTAGAACAGTTTTTTCTTATTCGTAGCAGACCAAGGCATGCGTTTATGAGAAAGTGTACTCGCTACACATAGCACATCAAAGAACTTGAAAAGTTGCAAAAGCTTGGCCGCTTGAAATGTTATTTCCAAAAACGACCTTGTCATCGAAACTACCCTTTTGTGCTGCGAAACACGCGTTTCCATTTTGAACTAGTATTCCACAAAACGCAACAAAGGCCGCGAGAAGCATCATTAACAAAGCGATTTGAAAAAAAATTCACTGAAATGCAAGTGTCTTTGCTCGCAGCCTGTCGAGGCTATGATGAAGCGCAATTCAGCATTCCTAAATACGGCTTACCACAATACATTCTTGTATCCAGCCTCACTCTTTTATTCGGCGGATAGCCAACCCGGCAACGGAACTCTTCACACACCTGGAGTGTGGGAGAAATGAGTTTTCTTTTGCCGACTTCAGGGTTTAGTTTTTCTGAGCATTTACAGACGTGATATTGAAAGTGCAAACATGGCAATGGTACCCAATTTTTTGCTGATTGGTAGTATTAATCTTGATTTTGGAATTGTTGACCTCTTAATGGATTCACCAAAATCGCAAATCCTTTCTTTTAACATTTCAAAAATTTTTCAAAAACCTCCAGTGCAACATTTTTCAAAGGTCTGTAAAAGTGCGAGATATTTCGACCGTTTATTTGAAGTGCAGCGAAGGCTTACAAGGGGATCCAGCTCAGGATTGATGGAATGCTTGCGTGATGTTTCACATAGTACTGAGAGAAATCAAATATTTTTGGTTAAATTCGGCGGTAAACGCTTATTGTTCATGACCTGGTTAGGAATGCGTGCCTTTCGAAAAACCCGGTTGTCTTTTGTATTGGTTAATTTGACTTCGTGGCACAAGTCCAAAACAAGAAGGTTAAAAGTGCACAACGTAAACGGAGTTACGAATATATCTTTTATTATCCGCCTCAGAGAGGCATTAGAGCACTGTGTCCAGCCAACAAGGGCAAATTTCTTGCTAAAATGCATATCCACAATCACTTTTTCTGTGAAGCTTCGAGAACCGTCAGCCCGTATCCCCGTCTAAGATGAACCTGCGATTGACAAACTGTTACAGAGTGTATAATTAACAGTCGCCTGTCTACTTCCTAAAACGGAAAATTGCTTTTATCCGTGAAGTGCTGTGCGCATTGCGGAGTAGTTCAGCTAGACGATTTGAGATGCGTACTAACAACTTCAACCCTTGAGATATTTTAAAGAGGGCCAATAATTTCTTCCTGAAAGGATGTTTCTTGCCTCACATTTCAGGTCGTGCACATACAGAGCATACTGGTGTTACTGCTAATGTCGGCCCACTTGACCTGCTACCGCAGCACCTTCTCAGCCGCTTGCAAAATTACAACCAAAAAGTACCGCACAACCAATACAAGGAGACCTTTCACGCGACAGAGTGACGAGGGTCCTAACTGCCCAAACACTGTGCTTGAGGCCGACTGACATTTGCCACTTCGAGGCGCTCGAGTGCCACACTTAGTTAGGATTTACAAGATTTCACATGAATTCCATTTCGCTCAAGCTGAAATGAATTCTGAGCTGGATTTTATCAATGTTTGGCATTTTTCACATGAACCGATTACCGTGCCAACCTGGGCTGGTTAAGTAACGTGCAGAACAGCGTCAACAGTGTGGTTGAAAAGTCACACCTGCCGGTTGAAACTCAGGGCTGCCTGTGGAAATCGTACGAACAGATAACGCACTGGGCCTTTCAGAAAAGCAGCCTCTGCCAGGCAAGCATTTAGTATTACACTGCAGCAAATGTATCTTCACATGTCTTTCTGGCAAAGTTTCGAGGAAAAACTTTTGTCTTGTCCATCACCCTTCTGGTTAGACCGTGCGAGCGACGAAACATACCAGTCTTCGCTAGCGAATCACGAAATCGTCTTTAAAAAAGCGGAAGCCAAACTTTTCCAACTTGGGAAGCATGAGATGGTAATGATTTTGGGTGAAATTGATAAAAAGACCAGCACTGTCAAGGCGAGGGCGCACTGTTGATGTTGCGAAAAGGGCGTTGTTGCATTTGATGAAACAATCGTTTGAATCTTGTTGTTGCGTGCTCGTTGTCCAAACATGAATACAAGTGTTACGTCACAATACGGAAAGAGCTTTAATGCATCTGTGAAAGTAAACTGGCACAGCTTCAAAGATGTGTCGAAATTGCTCGTGAGTCTTATCTGGTTTTGAAATTAATTCGGATGCAGGCGAAGCCGATGTCGATTGAACGTCAAGTCTTCCCGCACATGGCCGCAGACAACCAGCTCTATTGCATGGAGTTGAACGACTTCTGGATGGACATAGGCCAGCCGAAGGACTTCCTGAAGGGCATGTGCATGTACTTGACCTCACTGAAAAAAAGGAATCCGGAAAAGTTGGTCAATGACACCTGCAACATTGTGGGAAACGTATTAGTGGTGAGTTCTTGCGCATGCTGAATAAGGCTGGGTTCAAGTTGCGAAAAAATATTGTTCAAGTAATAAGTCGAGATAGACCGATATATCGGCCTGGCCGTTATAATCGGCCGATATTTGGGTTTTGCCGATCTATCGGTATCGGCCAAAACGGCCGATTTTATCGGCCTCAGTAGGTGTTGGCAAAACGCTGTTATATTCCTCACGCATGCAGACAACTTGCTCAAGAAAGCACAACGCAGCACGTCAAGGCAGTTATCTTGCAGCAACGCTAGCAGGTGCGTTTGCATAAAGAAGCAGACAAGATCAACTATGAAGCATGCGTCGGCCGTCGCAGCCGAAATAAAGCATCATCATTAATCAGATTAATTAAAAATCATAGTACAATATTGAAATCTCTGCAATTTGAAAATTTTAACTCATAAATTCTGATTTTTAATGCTTTTGAAAAAAAGATAAGGCATAGAATACATAATATTTTTGATAGTGAAGCAGAAAACAAGTTTTAATAATTTTGGAAATATCGGCTATCGGCCCATGAATGGCCGATATATCGGCATCGGCCCGAAAAAGCCATATCGGTCGATCTGTCGTAATAAGTAATTTCTAACAGATTACTTAAGTAACGAAGTAATTCAATCAAATCTGGAAAATCGACATTTAGATTAAAAACATGCAAACACATTACAATCATTGCAATTTTTAAATCACATAATGGGGCGAATAGCTTTATTTTCTAAAACTCTTCGCACAGGACGTAACTGTCAATCATCTCATCAGTTATTCATCTAATTCTAAGCCTTGATATGAACAGTCTAGCAGCACTACACTGAAGAATTCGACTCAATGGCTTGTTTTATGCGTGGTGGTGCATGTCATGCATAATATTGCGTTTACAGCAACAGACGCTTCCAAGATCTTAACTTTCCCAAAAGCAAATTACTTGAAATACCAAGTAATGGAAAAATTACTTAAGTCATTTTTATTTTACTTTATGGTTTTACCGCAGACTCGTGGGACATATCACAAGCACAATCGAATAACACAAAGCACAAAAACGGTTAGCCATACCGTATTACGGAGTAGGTGTTAGTACAAAATCAACACTGAGAATAGCAAAACACTTAACAGCGCCCCGACTATAACGTCATTCACTCAAGTAACTCAAGTGACTCAATAAGTAAAGGCTTGCAAGTAAGTAATCAAGTAATTATTTATTTGAACCCAGCCCTAATGCTGAACAAAGTAAACCAACTCTTGACAGCAATTCTCGTTGGCAAATTCCTTTCACAGTCACAAATTGCAGTTGACTTGGCGGCGTGCGCCAGGCCATGGACGTTGACCTTCGAGGGCACTTCTGTTTAAGAAAACCCACAGAGCCGTAAAAGTGAGGAAATATTTGCTAATACCCACGTTTTCTTTGTAATAAACAGCTATGTTCAACTTTGTGCGTGAAAAAATGTGATCGTGGAATATAAGGTTTAAAGAATTTTTAGTGAGCGGCAACGCCAGTTTCCTTAGCTCAACTTGTAATGGAAAGCGAAAAACAAAAACGTGTTAATGTCGAAACCATCGATGTTATAACTAGATGCACATTGCGCGGGCGATGCGCATTCATCACTTGCTTTCTTCGCGTGTTTTTTTTCCTTGTCAAAACTGCAACTTTTTCTTATTCAGGACGAAACCGCGAAAATCGGTAAGAATTGCAAGATCGGTCCCAACGTGGTTCTGGGGCCGAACGTGGTGATCGAAGATGGGGTGAGGCTGAAGCGGTGCACTGTGATGAGCGGGGCGAACATACAGTCTCACGCGTGGCTGGAATCCTGTATCGTTGGTTGGGACTCGAAAGTAGGACAGTGGGTAAGAAGAGAATTTATTGCCATAATCCTCAACGTTTCTGTTGCACAGTTGTGACACAACGTGGACGGTCCAAGCCAGTGCTTTTTATGATGATTTTTGTTCGACTGTAATAAGAACCTGTCGCAAACGAGTTATTTTGGTTGTACTGTATATTGCAGTTCGTGTCGATTTTGAAACGCCTGGTGCGCTAGACTAACGAAATGCTCACATCCTCTAGTTTGCGTTATTGACAAGCGTCGCACAGTCGGCAGCTTGCTGGCGAGCTCGCTGTTATCATCCAGTAGGTTGGATTCTTTTGTGTGAATTTGGTCAAACTGCTGGCAAGGAAATAACTGAACGCTTTGACGGTCAAGCCGAGATAGGCTGCCGCGGATCGAAAAACACAAAAAAGCTTCAGAGCAGCACTTGGCAGACGGATTGCTTCATGATGAGTATTGCCACCGCGCTGAGAAGGCCCGTCAGCAAGCCTTGCCAAGCTCCGTTGCGTCGCGAGCGACAGCGTCGGAAGCCTTGGACCCACCTCGATAGAACTCGGCTACCAGTCCAGGAATCTTATATAGGCCTTTACTTCACGCCAAGGCTGTGGAGCCGGAACTCAAATTTCAGGCCCCGGCTCCAGCTCCGGGCATCTAATTTTTTTGGCTCCGACTGCAGAACAACTTGGTCCAAGAAAACATTGCATTATTTGCAAAACTCGCTTGAACCGGAACCAAAATTTCAGGCTCCACCATCTAAAAAATTTTGGCTCCACCTCCGGTCATCTGAAATTGCTTGGGCTCCGGTTCCACAGCCTTTGCAGCATTTTTGACGTCACCAAAACAATGCATCGCAGAGTCGCAACTTGCGAAACGGGAATTTCTTCATAAAATCGTTGCGTCTTTCAACAATTTTTTGCCTTTACTTTTTTTTAATTATCAGTCGTCCTGACGATCACTGAGTGTGAATATTTTCTTTCTCAGGCAAGGCTGGAAAACGTCACAGTGCTCGGCAAGGACGTCATAGTCAAGGACGAGATCTACCTGAACGGGGCGCGCATCCTCCCACACAAGAGCATCAGCACGTCGGTACCGGAGCCGCAGATCATCATGTAACGGCGTACTTGCGTGTCGCTCCTTTTAATGTTACCTGTGTGGGACGACACGTCGGTTTTAGCTGGTTCGACCCAGGCCATATATTATGTAAGCTACTATGTTCGCGCGCGTTTTATACTTGAAGCGTTTTATTTCCATTCGTTTTATGCAATTCGCGTGTTTAATGATTAAGATTTTTTTCTATTGGACACATCCCGAATGAGCGCTAATTCCAGCATCAGACGTGTCAGGAAAAAAACTTTTTTTTCAAGATTTTAGTGGATTGTTCTTTTGCAATAGGTGCGTGAACGCCTGCGTGAGGCAATGGTTTCCGATCTGGAGCAGTATCTAATTCGCGAAAAGCAGAAGACGCATGATTTCTGGTGTAATTATGAAGCTTACTCCACATTGGCGGCGATGAAGAATTTTTTGTGACGTAACAACAGACTAAGCGCGATAGACCTATAAAGCAGGGGTGGGGAACCTGGGCCAAACACGGCCCGCATCAGGATTTTCGTTACCCAATTTAGAGTACAAAATCGTGTCAATGCGAAGCTCCATGATAAACAGGTACTTAGATAGTATGTCATCAGAAGCCTCCATCCTTCATAGTTAAAGGTTCGACTCTTGGATTAAATCAATGGATTTTTCGGCTCGCCAGCGATAATCCAACATTTACGCGGGCCGTGATAGCAAATAAGGTTCCCTACTCCTGCTATAAAGTTTTGTGGCTCATTGTAATGAAAGCAAAATTTTGTAAAGATAGAGGGTCGTGAAGTTTTTCTTCAGTAGTGGTTTGGGTGTTAAATGAGTTACAAATCCAACGCCAACACCTGCGTTTTATCGCTTGCAATCAGTATTCCCTGTCATTTCAAAACGAATATTTTTCAAGAGTGGCAGGTTACAGCGACGTTCGCCACGAGCCTTAAGTGGATGTCACTTTATGAACTTGACAGAAGTTTTAAACTGGATGATGTGTAAGACAGTTACAAAAAAAACGAAACTACTATCATCGAAATTGTTAATGTTGTCGTGATAAAATATATATTCACCACAAAACATCTACAGGGTGCCCCAAAAGTCGCGCACCATGCAATAATTGTTTTTTTTCATATAATAATTTGTTGTGTCAGTGCAGCAGGTTAACAATGTGAGCATCTGTTATGATTGTGATCAATGAAATTGTTATTTATATGTATTTTCATAAAATCTGCATGGTGCGCAACTTCTGGGACACCTTGAATAAAACCTTGAGCGCAAAAATAAGTGCCAAAGAAATCCTCCTTCCACAAATGAGCAATTGATCTAGATTTCGTCGAATCACCCTAAATCCAAATCGCTGTAAATTTCCGCCCGTGATTAAATCATTATTCTTCACAGGTTAAATCCAAGTTGAAAAACACGCGGATAACAGTCTTCGTGTCTAAACTCGTCACAAATGATGTGTTCGTTTAACAAAGCGCCCACCTAGGCCGTTCAGTGAAATACGAGATCATGTCGTTCTGTTGTTGGATCGAGTGATGCATGTAGACTATTTTTCCACGCGCAGGTGTGAAAATCAGAAATGTTTTTGACGTTTATAGTTGCGATTTGACCGAAATAGTGATTGATCTAAATTTTCATCGACGATTCGAGTCGCTCAATGGCGTTTTAGAAAGCGAGCAATTGGACCAAACAGCGGTGATCGTACATCTCAGTAGAAACCACAAGCAGTTGAAATCTTGTTCAAAATTAGCTTGATAAGTGCAAATCCAGAACTTCTAAAGGCCAGAGAAAACCTTTTTTCAGCCGGTTGTATTTCACCAATTTTGGCGAAGTTCTGCGTGGTCGCCGAATAATCGCGCATGTTTTTTTTGCTGGTTGCTTCAAGCGCCTTGGGAAAACTCACTCCGCACGGTTGCTAATGACATAAACCGATGTCTAGCGAATTAAGCGTCGCCTATAAATGCCGTTGCAAAGCACCTGCGGTTGCTTGCTGAATGGGTGTGCGTTGGGCTTTTGGCGTCGTCCGAAACGGTTTTAAACGTCCAGAGACACTTCATCTATCCTATTTTGTACCCATCTGCGTGACTTGGTCAGGATTGCGCAACA
>Ga0210059_1008326_pt1 | contig 16388 bp, 10 predicted proteins | sample Ectturendosymbi2_FD_188042 | JGI IMG/M metagenome (GOLD analysis project Ga0210059, IMG submission 188042) | Ecteinascidia turbinata endosymbiont from Florida, USA - Sample 2 (SPAdes) (version 2) | ecosystem: Host-associated > Tunicates > Ascidians > Unclassified | place: Key West, Florida...
CACCGACACCGTCACCCACCCACCCAGAATGACCCTCCCAAGAAGAGCCTGGGTCCGGCTCAACCGCCTCCGCACCGATGTTGGACGTTTCCGCTCCTGCATGTACAAAGAGGGTATGGCCTCTTCTGCGGCCTGTGGCGCAGAAGAACAAACCGTCGGCCATGTTGTCCTCCAATGTCCAATCCATCGACCTCCCCATGGACTGCATGGCCTGACGGTTCTGGACGATGAGACAACCGAATGGCTGCTCAACACCTGCCCCGAGACCTAGTGCTGCCAAGCAGTGGTTTGAACAACTAGCTCAAATGAAGAAGAAGGTGCTCCATCATGCATAATATAAAGGTGTTATGCACAGTCATGTGTATGAAAAACTTTTCGTGAAGCAATTTAACATATTTCAGACCATTCATGGTGGTTCCTGGTGGGAGGAAAGTACAGCCCAGCAGTCCCTTGTTTGCTCACAACCCCGCAAACCATCTGGCTTGAGGGGCTGTTTTACTTTACTGGTGGTGTACTTCGCATTAATGACATTTTGGTTTTCGAACGTGCCTCTTTCGCACTGTGAATTGCTGAGCTGTGGATTCGTCAGAAAATAATTCTCTGCCATTTTTTCCACAGTCCAGTAAAGATGTTTGTTGGCAAAAGACAGTCTCGTCCTTTTCCTTGCTGACATGAGGCGTGGTTTTGCAGCTGTTTTATAGGATTTTAAACCGAACTCCTTGCTCAAACGACGAGAAGCCATACCAATGTATGTACCTTTTCTTTGCAGATTCGCGCGTAATTGAAGACAAGAACTAGTGGGTGATCGCATGGTAACCCGTCTGATGGCATGGTCATTTTTCCTGACGTTTTGTGGGATTTTCCAGTTTTTCAAATCGCCGTATAAGTTCCATGCTTCTTAAACTTGTCTATGGAGTGTGGACTGTACTTTTGGCAAAACGTAGTCTTTTTGCAATCTGCATTTCTGAGACTATTACCATATGCAAAGCCACTATTTGTGCGCACTCAACAGCCAACAATAAAGTGTTTTCGCCCGCTTTCACTTCTTTTAGAAAGGTTTGAAAAACACTTCAACCATGCATTACTTTGACATACTACTGACTGCAGACATAAATCAGTCACTTTAACTACTTCCGGGATTGACCTTCATGTAATAATATGTTTCTATGATGAAATAACGAAATTTGAACAAGTGAATGATGCAATAGTTCCATCTTAGCTGCAATATGTTATTGTGGTTTGAGTGTTCCTATACTTTTGCAAATGACTAACACAAGAAACAATGAGCCACTTAACCTCCTCGAATGGTGGAAAATGCAAAAGGTACCCAAGTGGAAAGCATTATCAGAATGGACATTCGATGGCAGGGAATGTTTAAATTATTGACAGTTAATCAAACTGGTTAGCAAATGACAAAAAGGTGCTGGAAGGTTTACAAAAATGCATCAAAGTTGCCAACTGGTAGCGTCATGCATCAATGCGAATTACTGGTGAAAACTATTGCTAGCCAGTCTATTGAAACTAGTTAATGTAATGCGTGAATAATCACAGCGACAATAACGCATCGCAGATTTGAAACTTTAAACCATTGATGCATTACCGTTAAGGACTGTCACGCTATCGCGCGACTATTAGACAGAACAAAATAGCTTTCCACATGACAGTTGCATGTTTAACGCGCACTGACTGTCTTCTAGCGTGATGTCTTGAAACGAGCTGTCTTCAAACGAAATGGCGACACCTGCTGACGTAATGTAAGCACGTGACCGTTACGTGCTTGGCATGTTTGACCATATCTGTTTATGCGAAATGGTTGTTGTGATGCATATGTTTTCTTTGTTTTGTACCAACCAATCATATTTCGCCAGCACCATTGTAGAACGGTATAAATAGCAATATATTTCGCTGCTGTACTTCACTTCACAGCAAATTTGGATGGGCTTTTACACATTATATCCTCAGAAGGGTTTTTCCACCCAGAACTTTCAGGTGGGCTGTCATGCCACTCTCGGCTAACGTTTTCAAACAGAAACCAGTTACAGTTTTTGTAGGCAGATATTGATGTCAGAAAAACGATTAATAATCAGGTTATTCTAGGATACTGGTGACATATTTTGTGAAATTATCATGATGAAATCTTAACCCCTCTCATAATATTTTAATTGTTCATTGTGTCTCATGCAGTGGATTATTGTCTCTCTATAAAATAAAAAGAAGCGGGGCATTTACTGTCACCAGAAATAGTTGGTTATCCTAAATTGACCATTAGGTTACTAGTTATAGTGCAGTGTTTGTCCTTTGTCATTATTTATATCGGTGAATAGAATAAATTGCTTGAATTTTTGACAAGTGTTCAAATAATTAGAGAGATGGCAAGGAAGCCTTTACACCTATCTATTTTCAGACTCTCTGAAGCCATAGTTTTCAAGCTTCAGCATGGGTCAAAACACAACCGACTGCTTCCTGGACACCAGGGTTGCGGAGTCGGAGCCGGAGTCGAAGTCGGAGTCATAAGGAGTCGGTGTCAGATTCCAAACAACACTGGGAGTCGGATTCGGATTTTTTGTCCGACTCCGGATATGCTAATGGTTCATTTTTACATCACACTCCTAAATTGGGAATTCCTGTTGAAATGGTACAATTTCTTTTGAAACTTTTGTTGAAACAGAGATATCTTGCTGTGCAACACGATTTCCATCGATTATCACAGTCAAATTTCGTTCCCTTTATGTTAACGAGTCGGAGTAGGAAATTTTGGCAAGGCCGGAGTCGGGAGCCGGAAATTTTGGACAGGTTGGAGTTGGAGTCGGATATTTTACCTCCGACTCTGCAACCCTGCAGGACACCGCCGGTTTAAAGTTCACTTTCACAGAATGAGACTGACAGAAGACAAAAATTAACTGCGTGTGTGGAGATACATGAACTGCCAGTCACATCTTCAACCATTGAACTGCACGGGCTGCTCCATAAAGCAGCACCAGCGTCTCCAACAAAGATCTGATTGAATATCTACGCGAATCTTTGTACTAGATGTAACCGCAGACAGTCATCGCCCCTCAACCCTGTGCATGAGAAAGAAGAAGAAATCCCTGGAACTGCCTGCTTGCAGCATTTGTCTTCAGAGTCAACACCACAATAAATCGCAAGGTTTTCCTCAAAAAAATAAAATTTTTGTCGAAAGCCTACAATGCGATTCAGTATAACCTGAATACTAAATTGGGTGGGTGGTCTTTAACTGTTCGGCCGCTATCGAGTTCGCATAACTATACGATAATTAGAACGGATTCTTGAGAAACATGTTTTCATTGCAGTACACTTGTTTGAAAACTGAATCGCACGCTGATGCCCACACATACCGCAAAGATCTTTGCAGCGACATAACAGTCAACTCACTCGATTTTTATGAAGGTCCTGTTAGATTGCCCCACTGGCAACAAGTTGACTTTCGCGCTCAAGAACTGGCCAATGACGCCATCTTCTTGCATCTCCAACAGCTTATTCCGCCTTCTGCTGATCGAAAAGTCCAGATGATCGACTCTCTGTGTGCTTCTTGCCTTTCGTACAAGTGTCATCTGAAACATTTATTTGAACGCAAAGTTACATCTCTTAGAATAAGCAGACAAAACAACTCTTCAGTTCAAAATTATTTTCTAAAAGTCAAAGGATGATGTGGAAACGCACTTCAATCATAGAATGCTCTAAAAATCAAGAGGCAAACTTGTGCAGCCAATAAAATCGTTAAAAACACACAGCAAGGTAAAAACCAAAATTGGAAAAATAGGGACAAAAGTTATCCAACTTAACCAAGAAAATACGGTAGAAGGTTTACCAGGGGTTCTTTGGTGTGATCTGATGGTCTTTACAAGTGAATTGCACCATTTAACAAAACTACAACAACTTTGATTCAGTGTACCTGACCCAATCTTTCCCGACTTCTTTAACCATATCGTCTTTTCAATGCATTGGGTGGGATAACTAAATTGAAAATAACGCATATAAGCTGACTACATCTGATAAAGTTAGTACTAGACCTCTCGTGGCCTCTAGTGGTGGTACGTTCGTTTTGGTGCTGGTAGGTTCGACTTAGACCGTGTCAGGATCTTATCGGCCTGTGCCGCGGACTTCTTACTTGGCGCATGGTGCAATGAAAGCTGGTGGACCTCACGTTCGCTCGGATGAGTGTGTTGGCGTACGCACTGGATAAACATGTCAGGCGACTTTCATCGTCGCGCCCATTAAAGGAACTTAATGTACATTCGCGTTAAATTTTTTTTATAAGTAGTCAGTCCGTATTGTTCTTGATAGGTGTTTTGAAACCTTGCATATCTTCGAACTTTCTATCTGCATGGATCCAAACAAGCGTTTGCTGCCGTTTAACTCTGACGCTTCAGGATTTGTTGCATCCTCTATGTGACAAAGGTAGAAGCTCATATCTTTTGTTTTTGTTATTAAACTTTCTGTTTCATTGCCAATGTACCACTATGTTTTTGACAAAAGATCGGCACTTTTTTCTGTGAGCAGCTAATCGAAAGCCCCTTCTTATTTCCAATCAAAATCACTATTAACATAGCATTCCCAACTTAGCGCGAACAACAAAGCGCATAGCAATTTGTCGCAAACAGCACTGATTACGCGTTCCTAATTTTTCTCTAGTTTGCCAACTCCAGCATTAATGCCGCCACATGAGTCTTGGTTGCTGTGTTACATTCTCTGCAAGCGCATTAGTAACCCACATTCTTCGTTCTCGTTTTCAAAGCAAAAATAGAGTATTCAAAGAACAGGGGGCTGATGAGCTTACCTTGATAAGTGGATAATTTGCAGCAGTCCACAAACACAATTTGCGTCATTTAGCGGCGAAGTCTCAAAACATTCGTACAGTTTCCTTCGCCCCCGTGCTGGCATCGTCAATCACCAGTTTTGTTTATGATGACAAATGCGCTCTGACGAAGTTCGTGTAGGCTATTCTCTCAAGATGCATTTGCAGGAGACCGCGGCAGGGAGCATGATTAATCAACATCAATGTGTGTTTTGCGTGGCTAAAACATTTTTAAGGCATGCGAAAAATTTCAAACTAAGCCAACTGGACTCAGAAACCTTTTCACCCGTTGTCGCCTACCTTTACATCACGTTATTGAAGTTGTCTCATACGCAGACGAATTCCACTGCAGATTAACGGTAACCATAAATTCAGCTTAACATCTAGCTGAGTGAAGCAAGCTGCCAGACAGATTTGAGGTGGGTGGTCCTTTTTTATCTTTTCAATATGGCGTTGTATTTTGAGCACATTTCGAGAGCAATTACAGTGATATGATTCTGCTTTTGCAATTCAAATGCACAATATTTTTTCCTCTCCTGGTTGTTGTATGGAGATCTAACATTAATATTCTTCTCTTTGCTGGAATTGTAATCTTGCAAACTATTGACATTCATCAAGCAGTTGAGAAATATGTACACGTTATGAAAGAAATGTTTGAAAAACGTAAACAATCCCATAAAAATCAACAATTAAGTGATGTTTTGTTTGAATCCTCAAACAGATGCAGTCTTCTAGTGGTAGCAACCAATTGTTTGTTTCAGCAACTAGATCCTTCCACTCATCTCTCAGATTTTTTGTTCTATCTCGTTCAAAAGCCTACCGTACAAATTGAGCCTCGCGAGAGATGTTGATTATTCGCGCGTCGTCGGTAAAAACATTCGAACAGAGAACGAGTTTTCACACAGAATAGTAGAGCAGGGGTTCCCAACCTTTTTACGATCTCGTACCTCTTGGGCACCCCGTATTAGCAACGCCTACCACTTTTTCTAGAACAACTAATTTGATCGAGTTTTGTTTTATTCAAAAGAATAATATACATTAAAATAACAATAAAAAACCACAACTAAATTTAATGAGATTTTTGTCTTTGTTTATCTTCTACCAGTTGGTCGATGCGTGGCGTAAATTTGCTACCAGCGCATCGACAGTCACAATGTTACGATACAATAGGAACAGCAGGCTACAGGAAAATTTATTCATTAAGAAACGAAGCCCGATACGTAAACTAGAAAGCGGTGAATCCCAGTTTTTGTGAAAAAATTGAAGTTACTCGCGTACCACCTGGAAGACCTACGCGTACCACAGGTTGTGAACCTCGATGTAGTAGAGGCTCCAAATGTACGCAAGAGCGAACAAAACAGAGGCTCAGAAAGACGTTGCATTGTTTACCTTTGCTTACCAAGAACGTACTGTGGCAATGTGCACGAAACCTTTCTGCACGAAATCGACGTATGATTTTGAGTCAAGCATCTTGTGGCGACTACTCGCTTTCCCCCCACTCCATTTATATAATAAAATTTGATGGTCTTAATACTTTTGTTGAAGCAAAAACGCAAACATCGATAATTTGAACGAAGTGCCTCATTCGTGAATTCTTCTGAGGACGAAAATAGTTGTTTCCGAAACGATCAACTTTGTTTTGTTCAGACCTTTCATTCAGGATTTGGCTTTTTTCGTTCTTCCACGAAAAGCTGAAATGATGCGGTAGAGGAGGCATCACCGTCAAGCCGGGAAATTTTAAGTTGTCTCAATCGTGCCTACGAAAATTATGAAACTTTGCAAAATCTACCACCTTGCATCAATGGTTTGAAATAGAGTTTATACTAATTTGCGAAGCGATGTTGAGAACACCATAAAATCTAAAATGAGAGAGACTGTTCATTTCGAAATCCACTCTATTAACGCATATTCGCAATATTCTGTCTATGTCAGAAAATAAAACATCGAATTTTTTCGTGATTTGGCAGATGTCTCAACTGTTAATCAGGGCAGTAGAATTCATCCTGCACCATATCATCAAATATTTGCAACTAAGCGTACGGTTAGTTGCCGCGGTATTCATCAGCATATGGGAAACCTCCACTTAAGAAATTGACCGTGAAGCACCTGTTGCACTCGTGTAGATGCCACTTAAACCTTTGCCACGCGCAAACGTCCTTGTACAATGCACGCTACCACAACTTCTACCCAGTGCTTGGCGTTGATTATGTATCATGCACCTATCACCGTATGGATGGCAGCTTCCGTGCTAGCAGGTGTTCAGCGACACACTTGGTACATTTGTAATTTATCAGGTTGTTGTTGAAAGTACTAAAAACGAGCAACGATGGAAAAGATTGGGTTTGGGTGTAAAAATCGGCGAACGATTAATGGTTCATGGCAAGTAACTGCTATGGAATCCCTCGCTTCACTGCGGGCCTTATGTTGGGCACAGGACCTTGCTTTACTGAATGTTGGGCACAGACAAGATGCAACCGGTCTTTCTCGATTGTTTGTGTTTTTCTCATTTTATTTGTTATTAATATTTAAATAACGTTTATGCATTTCGGTGTTTTGTTCTTTTTGTTATGTTTCTGTTGTTTCATGGTTTGTATAAAAAAAATGCGTGAGTAAGCCTAACAACCTTTATGTGACAAGTGATTCTTCGAACGTCGTCAAGAATTATTTGAAATGTTGATCAATAAACCAATTTGCATTTCTGAAAAAAGTTAGTTAGTCTGAATTCACTGCGGGTTAATTGGAAAGAACTGCAAGCTTCAGAGGCAGATGGTGGCACGAATGGCTTAAATTTTACACTGCACTGGAGACAAGTTGTTCTATTTATGGTGCAGTCTTGCTTCGGCATTTTACACGTGAACGGTCATTTCTCTTCCAGTCTTATTTTAGGTATAAGAACATCTGAATATCCAACTTGTCCGTCTGCTTCTACTTATTTCGAAACATTGACACTTGAAAAATCTTGTTTTAAATTTGAAGTTAATTTTATCTTATACTGAAATACTTTCAGTTGCAAGAAACAATAAAGACAGAAGAGACAAGAAAACGTTTAAAGTGTGAAACTGGATAGGGGAGCAGCAGTGGAAATTCAGTAAAAGTATGATGAAAAAAAAAACAAAGCAAGACATATAAATTCACTACTAAGTATATTCAAAGCCAAATGCGGCATTGCATAGAGAAACACACTGTACCACTGTAGCAGTACAAATGCTCAATTGCCACGTTTTTCAAGTTTGTACTGTTCGTTTATCTTTTTTTCTTTCTTACACGGCAGCTTAAAGCATAAGCTGAAACATCCAGGAGCGTTTTCGTTTTTCGTGGGTCTAATCTCTTTACTAGGCAATTTTTCATTCCAGAAACTATAATTTTCGCACAATAAGCAGTTGACCCTGAGTTCTGCTGGGATGGGTGTTCATTAACGGGCCATTTCGTAAACGAAACGGCCGACAATATTACGGTATGCTGTTACACCTGCCCGCCGCACAGAGCTTAATGTTACATAATAATGAAGCAATATTTCCTCTGGAAACGAGAGAGTCAAAATTGTTTTTGCTTCCGGGGCCACCGCGCTTATGCACGTCACAAGTGTCTAGGACGCGTGATCGCGGTCCACAGAGCGTCATTTCCCATCGCGACACGTGGGCGGTTGCACTGCAATATGATTCAAATTTTAGTTTCTGATTTTTTTTCGATCGTTGTTTTGTTTGATATTACAAATCTTCCTTGCCTTTTTTGTGCGTTCGATCACCAAGTTCGTCCCCGCGTTAATCAGCAGCTTTATCCGAGTAGTCCGCAAACGCAAGAATCTTTCCCAGTAGCCCTCTCTCCATTGCTTCCATAAACAAGTTCTTACTAAGAGAAGTGGAAGATTGCGTCGCCAAGAGAGACAGAATTTCGGCACTGCTAGTTCTTGTTCTGCACACTTCATATTTCGTGCACGCTGATGCAACAGGCTTTCTTAGAACTCTTTTCGTATCACACCGTAGAGCAGTTCCAAATTTTACTGAGAACCACATGCAAGAAAATATGCCAAGTACTGAACATAAGGCACACCAACTTACGTTCTCGTGAAAATCTATCAAACGCAGGTGAATTTTATCTGTGGGTTCCCAACGTCAAGCGATTCTTCGATGACGCAACGTTTATAATCAACTTAGCGCAAAATACAAACCAGTGGGCGACATTCGTATGGCCAGCGTTCTCGTCAGACGTGGTAAAAGCGAAAGCGTTAAACGACACTTGATGTTTTACGTTATGTGGCAACTCTTCGCTTCGTCGTCCACCTTCACTTCTGGAAATGCAACAACGCTGTTGATCTGTTGTATTTTTTATGCGCAAATCTTTTACACAAGTTCAGTGAGGCAGAGCTTAGAAGTTGCCAGCTGAGAATCGCTTCTCTTTGCAATTTAACTGGTTGAGCTGCTGCGCAACTGGCTATTGCAGAAATTCCTCGTGATTTCTAAGCAATGACATTATACCAGTGGTTCCCAAAGTATGGGTCACGACCCAAACATGGGTCGCAAAGGGTCAAAAAATGGGTCGCGCCGAGGCGATCTAAACCTGGGTTGTATATTTTCAACGTTACCACTGCTTGTCTTTGTCTGTCTGTAGCGAAGATATTGAGAAAAGAGTTGATTGCTGACAGTGAAAAAGGACTTGGCAACTTACTGCTAAAAATCATCCATAAAATGATAATTTTTATCATATGTTGTTTGGGGCATGGGTTGCGACGCCTTCAGCAAATTCAGATTTGGGTCACGCTCAAAAAAGTTTGGGAACGGCTGATAATAATCATTATACTGTTGCTGAGTTAACAAGCGGCATGTGACTTTTATACCCTTTTCTTCTAGCTTGGCACCAAGGTAATAGGACGTAAAAAGTTGTTGTTTGGTTTCGTAAAGCCGACGTAATTCACACTCTTTCATTATAGGAACAATTTCATTCAAAATTTAAAGAAGCTGCCCTTGGCCTCGATTTTGACGAAGAATAATGTATTTTGTTACGGTCTGAAACTTTCTGTTTTCACTAGAAATGCTGCATCTCTTTCTTTCTGCCATTTTCGTTATCCTAAACCGCAGTGGTTCTCACACCATCGGTAGTCACGGACCCCTATTCAAAGAATTATCAAGACCGCAGACTTTACTGTGAACGTCTAACAGTAGTGTGTGAAAATTTTTAGCAGATTTACACTCAGTATAAGAATTTTAGTGCAAATGAAAATTTTTCATCTACTTAACTTGAAAAGGCGCTCAAACAAAAAGCAAAATATTGTACATACAAGAAATGCCAGGAGCCAAATTCTTCATACGGGTATCGGTACATTATTGAAAACAAATAATGAGACAAAAGCAAACAATTTCACTGAGAGGGTTGTTGTTTTTTTAACCCAATGACTGAAATATGTTTGGACTTTGGACAAGACCACACGCACATCACCTTTAACGTCTAAAAACGATTTTGGCGTTTCGTTTTTCTAATCACAGTAGCTAAGAATCCTGCCTCGCAAAAGTAGGTAGTTGCAAATGGAACCAGAGCGCTAATTGCTTGCTTTGATAGTGATAACGGAAAAGTGCCTGATACAATCTGACCCTAGTAATTAAGGTCTACAAAAGTAGCGCTTCCCAACCAGTGAGTCACGAAGTTCTTTCAGGTGGATCGCAAAGCATTTCAAAATCTAATGATACAATTTTATGACACTTAACTGAAAAGTTTCTTGAAAATTAGTCAATTTTCTATAAATTAGATCGAGGAATGGGAGCCAGAAATCCGTCCATTGTTGCGTCAGCAGTTACGCGTTTTGTCGCGTTAACAATGAAGGTGCGGTCGCACAAACTCTGCTCTTTGCATTTTTTGTGGCTGGTCATTGTGAATAGGACTAGAATTTCAGTTTAACAACTGATACTTCGAATGCTACGTTGCGTGTGAGTTTTCCTCTTGTCAAGCTTCGACTTGATCTTATCATATCTAATAAGCAAGCTCAAGTTTCCCAGTAAATTGCATGTGTTGCGAATATTTTGTTTCTTTTTCATATCTCAATTTTTTCGTTTTCGTTTTACTGCAGTATCTCAGAGTGAGACCCACAAAAATTGTCAGTAAGAGTGTGTCGCACGCTGAAAATGGTCGGCGAGCACTGTAGAAAATATCTCGTCGAAATCTGACCGCTGCAACTTGATATTCAAGAAACTCAAAGAACAGATTCCGTCTTTCACTGCATGAAACGTTACAATTGACACAGGGAGAAAATGTGGTCACAGCTCATTGCCTAATATGAAATAAAAAGTTAGAGCGCAAAAAGCAATAACATTGCACAGAATACATTTCTCGCCTTGAGGTCATCATCTGTCACTGAAGTCAACATAAACATAAAAAACAATAGGAACTGTAGCCTCAAACTACACCCTATGAACCTAAAATCCTGAAGAAGTGTGGCATGCTTGGAAACGTTCCCACACATGTGACGACTAAGCACCAGAGTTGCGAAGTGCAGAAAGAGCATCTCCGCCAGGATGTTCTTCAGATTCTGCCATTTAGGACAGCTTTCTGCCAAAACTTATTTCCTCTAACCAAACACATCTAAAACTGCCTGAAAAACGCACAGTTAGAACTTTCACATCTTAATTACCATATCTTGCAACATCAACAGATAATAAACCATATTTTAAAACTGAGGCGAGATTGTCACGTGAATTTTGCTAGCGGGGTCTGTTTGTAGATCTTTGGTTACCCTGTACTGACTGGTGACCAAACATGTGCTTTCCTGTAAGTGCAGCACATAAAATTTAATTGCGATATCTGGAGAAATTTATGGCAAGTGCCAGACCAAAAATATTCCTGTTATTCGACTTTTAAGTTTGCTAATTTACTTGAACTTGGCAGCAATGCATGTCAGATGGCATCTCTGCGAAGCATGGGAAGTGGCTAACTTCAATCAACATACTGTACAAGCGATGATGTATCACACTTCTCAACGCGAGACTCTTGGAAGGAAATTTGCAGAAAGTCGCAATGTTATGTTGCAATCAGTAGTAGATTGGCGGCAGCTCCCGAACAAAGGAAAACTCAATAACAGGCAACCAATTTTTGCCGTTTCTGTTTTTTCCTAAATTATGCTGATTTCCTGGACTCTCAAGGGTTCGTGGACCCCAGGTTGGGGACCACTGCCCCATATAAATCTTTAGACACTATAAACTCTATTATTGAATACGAAAAGCCATTCTGCTGCAAATAAATCTGGGCGAATATACTGTAATTACCAGGACAACCAATTTTTTGACATAAAAATCAAAAATTTTAACTTTACAATTTACAAATTTTGAATTTATTTTTACCTATCAATTTCCTGCATTTGCAACTGAAATGGGGAATGCCAAACATATATAGGAAATCAAACCGGTAAGTTAAAAATCTCTATTATGTTGAAATGAACAAAAATGAAAGTATGAAAGACCCAACGAAACAGGAGATAAAAAAACATGGACGAAAATCAATCCGAAAGCACAAGAGAAATATCCTGAAGTCACTGAGAAGATTCTGTATTGTTATACTTCAACATCAAGTACTGTTTCACATTATCGTCTTTACAGTTTCTACATGCATAATGGATTGAGCAATTACAACAGCAAGTGATATAAGACCACGTTTCTTGCCTTACTACGCCTTGCCTACTTAATATCCAATCGTCCAGTATGGGCAGAACAACATTATTATATCGGAAATCGGAAAAAATCATTATATTTCAGAATTGCAACTAAACTAGCAAAAGCATATCTATACGTGTTGTTGTAGTTTTCATAAAATGTCAATAAAGAGAAAATCTCTGCTGCAAGAAAGTTATCACCTAACGAAAAATTTTGACTTTTTTGACCTAATAGCGTTGGAGTCGTTCGGTATCAGCGTGCAATTTGGTTTGTGGACGTTTCATAAACTTTGAAAACGGCAGAAAAATTTTGACTTTATTGACTTTTGGTTGCCTTAGGAATTGCTGAGGGCACATAAAGAACTCATCACGCACAATATTCGGAAAACTTCATTTTGCTGCCACTTTTTCAAGCTGTAAAAACAACACCCTTTCTAGCCCAGCCCTCCACGTCGACGCGTCCGGCGCGAGTACGGCGTCTTGGGCGTCAGTAACACGGGATGGGTAAAGAACTCCAATGTTATAAATCAGAGGTCTCCAAACATTTTTGCCAGAGGGTCACATAAGCTGTTTCACAACAGTTCGAGGGCCGGACATCTTACGCAATGTTATTTATTCGGGATTACGTTACATTCTGCCAAATAAACAAAATTTTCTCTATATATTATTTTTCCCTTATTGACAAAATGTCTTTGCGGCCTGATGAAATGGCTTCGCGGGTCGGATTTAGCCAGCGGCCTGTATTTTGTAGACCCCTGTTCTAAATTACGCGCAAATTAAATTATCATTATGATCACATGGTCAAAAAGAATTAGGCATAGAAAAGCAGTTTAGTTACACGTGCAAAAACAGTTTATGTGCGGGATGTAATCCAGTATATCTTTAGAACTTGAAATAGGACATTCAAATTAAAATGCCAGGGCGTAAATTGCTGGCGGACGATTGTTTGTGCAGTGTATAGAAAGCAAAGAGAAATACTTGTGGGTGGAGGTGACTTTCACGGTTCCTACCCGAATTCGCGGCGTAACCAAACATTTTTCGGTAAATCTTCAGTGGCTGCTGTGTGAAAATTGCCAAGAGCTTTCGATTTCAGAAATCATACAATAGCAGCAGATGATCCGTGTTAACTGAGGTGCGACACGTTATTTGTATCCGCATGCTTAGCTTGCAAGCTGCAACTTATCATTATATTTCGTGAGGTTTTCTACTACATTTTTTGGAAAAAGTCACTGGTTAACATCTTCATTGATTGTAACACTTTTCCAACCCATGCATCTATCAACAGTCAGGGATATCCAAATTCCAGAGCTTGCACGGCATAAATTTTCGAAACTTACAGTTCGCCACAGATTTCGTCCACTTAGCGTAACCCAGGCTCGTTATCATAAATCGCTAAAGTGACAAAAAATGCACTTAATCCTTGTAGGAGCGCCTTAGTCCGTTATAAAAACATGACTGAGCCTAGCATATCGAAACGAGCGGAAACAAAATAATGACAAAAACCAGTTTTGACCCGCTGCGCTATCAGTACCATGCAGGTCTCGATCTTAGCCCATTAATAACTTGTGTTTAAAGTTCAAAGTGGGGAAGCGCAAACATCGATTCTGTAACAGTTCTCCGACAGCCTAAGGCGGTAATACGATCATGTTTCGACTGTATCGCTTGTTGACTTGCACTGATAGATGAGCTATCAAGTGTCAATATAGTCAATATATCGCGTCCGCGACTGTGATGGCTGCTCTGCGACAAGGGCACTTCAGTTTTGAAACCGGCTAATCTAGTGAAAATTCCAACTTCGTGTAAATCTAGAGCAACTGATTACTCATTAAAATAGTTGCCGATAAGCAGTGTCCCTGTACGAAGTTTTCATAGGTTATTTGCAAAATTTTGGTTTGTATTCATGGCAACGCTTAAATCACAACCAGGTGAGACCGGTGGAGTTAGACGCTACCGCGCACCTAGTATCTATTATCCAAAAACGTCCCGTTCGCAAAAGAGCGAAGGGAAACAGTCTTTTTACCGAAGTTCTCCGGGAACTTGACCGTTCGTCAGGCCACAAAATGGCACAAACCATCATGGGCCATGAAATTTCTGAAAGGGCAAAAAAGTATTCTGCTCTGTTTGCCACCCGGTCAAATCTTTAATTTTTCAAAAAAATGAATCGCTTTTTGGGAACGTATGTTTAGAGTACTCGTAGTGAATTTTACAGAAATGTATCCTGCTGACAACCTGTACAACCTTCCAACCAAAGAAACAGAGTGAAACTAAGTTGCTACAGCAGGAAACGAATCAACGCTGTACGTTGTAGTTTTACTCGGAGCAATACTGGGCTGGAAAACGAGAGCAGTTGTCCGCATGAAATATAAGCGATGCTGATGCAATCAATCGGGCCTGTCGACATGGGGTATTCCCGAGCATGAAGGCCTAACCCCGAAAGTGTTCTTGGACTAAATCTGTGCATGAATAACCTTGCAATAACCCAACCCACTTTTAAAGGACATGCATCGTTTGCAGTACTTTGAGCGCTTGATTAGGTGGCTGATTCTTAGATAGCAAAACAAAGATTTGTTTCAAGAACGCAGACCATACACACAGGCGCGGACACTGGGGGGGATGCATCCCCCCCCACCAGACCTAAAGAAGTTTTGACATGAAATTTGATTTCATTGAAAATCGTCGCAAAAAATATTTTTGTACTGCACATTATTCGCTAAAGATGCTAAAAATTAACTTATGCTAACAATTAGTCACAAACGCTTCTTCGTTTTATTAGACGAGCTGGCCTTGTTTATGAAACCTGATATAAAATAGTCAATGATCGCATGGGCGTCCGCAGGGCACAGGGGGCAAAACGGGCATTTCCACTCCGCCTAGAAATTGGGATTATGAAACACCTATTTCTGGAAAAAACAGAAGTCGGCATCTTAATTCCGATTGATTGATTTGATTCTTGCAATGACAGTTTTTTTTGCCCGTATGAAACTCACACTGCACAAGAGTCAGTTTCACAGTTGTAGTGTCATCTTGCAGTTTACTCATGTCCCCTCTGTCTGCAGAGGCGGGTTGCGTCAGTCGCGAGCGGATTTTTCTACTGTTGGTCTTTATTGCGTAACAATAACATGGCAACAAATCTGCAAAGGTTCACTTTATATTACGTTGGCAGGTGTTTTGTTGCATGAGACTGTTGAACGCAGACATCTTGGCAGATAATGCAGCGATACAGTGACATGCTGATAGCGCTAAGCAACGTACATCCATACTTCGTGAAAAGAAGAATGAGTGAGTCTATACTAGCAATGCTTCCATATGTTTGAAAAATCCATTATTAGGGGAGTGTGACCAATGTGCCTGAGTTTCAAACTACACTTATGCAGGATTCTGTTCATGCAATATAAAATTATGTGGATTGTTACGGTAGAATACGGCTATGCAGGCTTGTGGGAATACGTCTTAATCGTTAAGGTTTGGTTCTGACATCTGAGTGAATACTGAGTGCAAAGCTATATTTGCTGCGGCAAGTTTTCATAATTCCTCTGGTCAATTTTGCAAAAACCTGCGTGGTGTTCTAATTGTAGTAAGTTTGTCCGTAGTCGTGTCAACATACAATCTGCTCAATTGTCCGGTTTGCGTAGCAAGGTTTTATTGATAGCTTTGGACGAGATCCCAGACTTTTGCAGCTCTTGTTTCTGTGTCAGGGTTTCTCAAACGGGTCCCTCGTCCCCCTTGGGGGCCACGTGCAGAGGCCGAGGCTAAATCTAGGTATTTTTATTGATGAGCAGTGGGTCACAAGCGTTGAGAGTCTTTTGAAGGGCGCTACGTCTCATGAAAGTTTGAGGACCATTGTTCTAAGTGACATAGGCGTACGGGAAGGCATTTTACTGGGGGGGCGGAAAAAATTTGCCCTGAAACTAACAATTTGCCCTAAAAATAGACAACTTG
>Ga0210059_1008327_pt1 | contig 16387 bp, 6 predicted proteins | sample Ectturendosymbi2_FD_188042 | JGI IMG/M metagenome (GOLD analysis project Ga0210059, IMG submission 188042) | Ecteinascidia turbinata endosymbiont from Florida, USA - Sample 2 (SPAdes) (version 2) | ecosystem: Host-associated > Tunicates > Ascidians > Unclassified | place: Key West, Florida...
GTAAAGCCCCCTACTGAAGACTCTGGCGACGGTTCTGACGATATTCACAAGCCTATGTTGGGTTTGATAGGGTTAATCACAGCAAATCAATCTTCATTACAACGGAAAGTCAACATGCAGGAGAGATATTTATGATAGCCACCCTACTTTTTTCCTTGGCCCCGCAGTTCCCCCCCCCCACTTTTTTCATTCTAAAATCGCCACTGTGCTCGATCACGAATAAACAAAATCACTACGTAATCCAGTGGTGCCCAACCAGTCGATCGCGGTCTACCGGTAGACCGCGGACTACTCCCAAGTCGACCGCGAGGGCAGTTGGAAAGTTTTTTGTGTTTTCTAAAGTGGTTTCTAATTAATATTTGCTTTTGATGATTGCAAAAATTTTGTCGCTGAAGCAACGTGGTCCAGTACCTAGCATTGTGACGTTTCAATAATCCTTAACAATAGATGTCTCCTGCAGTTGCCGGCCATATGTCGTGATGGCGGGATAAAATGATTGGTTACTGAGACTAAAGAAAGCTGTCAGTTTAGTATACAGTTTGCTACGTCAGTGAGCTTTAAGATCATCACATTCTAGAACTGCGTGCGTATGCGGGTGCATGTGCTCAATTTAGTGTGTTGATCGGAGGGTGACGCTTCGCACGAAGTTGACGCACATGGTTACAGATGCTGGCGTGCGCCGTGCTCATTTTTGTGTATTTTTGCACATGTTTGAGTATGTTGTTAACTATTGATAAGCTGTATTTTCGTAAGAACGGTTTCTGGCTATTTGTGCATTAGGCGCCGTAGAAGGCTACTACCTTCAAACAACTGATCGCTTTTGAGCTTTAAATGGTGCGCGCCCTGAAAAATTTAGCGCATCCATACCAGCATCTAGCAATCAGAGTGGTTACGTATCTTGAACGCTAATATGGCGGAGACGAAACTAGCCATGACCTGCCATTATCACCCCAAATGGGAGGAAGACCATTTTGGTTTGTTCTCATTCCAAACATGTGTGTTTGATCTGCAATGCAGCGGTAGCGCTGACACAGAAAGGGAATTCGGAGCGGCATTTTGAAACATGGCACAAGAGCTACGAAGGGGATTTCCCTGTCAAAACGCCTTTACATGCCACAAAAATTCGGGATTTGAAAGCACAGCTTGCAGCGCAGTAGTCAATCTTCACACACTCAGGATAAGGCGGCAACTATTGCTTCGTATCGCGTATGTCACGTTCTTGGCCAACATAAGCCATTCGAACATGGCGATATTTTGAAAGAAGCCTTTGTCGAGGAAAGGCCTCTGGTGAATGAAAACCTTAAAGAAGTATAACTCTCTTACAATGCTTCTACAAGGCAATGTAAGGGAATAGATATGCATGTGAAGGAGCAACTGAGGATGGTCATAGACGCGTGTGAGTATTTTTTCTTCCAATCTGACAAGATGACTGATATGGTGGGTGTGGCACAATTGTGTGTTTTCATCTAGGTCAGTTTTGAAGACATGAGCGCCTAGGAAGAGCTACTTACCATTTTTACATTAAAAGGACACTAGATGTGAGATTGCGGATAATGCTTTTGTCGTTGGATTTGTTAACGAGACAAAACAGCTGCTCTTCAATTCATGTTGGTTACATTACTACTAAAATCTTTTCGACTTGGCAAGCTCCGCTTTTGAGGATGAGATTCTGACATTGAGGTCAAAGTCAGATCAACATCTGCTCATACTAGAGAGCATGCAATGCTCTGGAAACTACTGGTGACGGAGAAGTATCCCAATCTCATCAGGTGTACCTTGAACTTGACAACTCTTTTTGATCAGCTTACTGCGCGAATCTGTTTTCTCACAGGTGAAGATCATCAAGTACAGATCAACAATAACTGATAACTACCTTGTAGCTTGCCTAGACCTTGCAACCAGCTGCAACAGTGCTGACTACGTGAAGCTAGCCTCGTCCTCACACTGTCAGGTCTTGCATTAAAGGAGGCAATTTCATTTTTTCAAACTCAGAGATCCACCTGTTTCTATCTGGTTTATTTTTTCTGTTTGGTTCATGTCAAGGTCATTGTTTATCAAACAGATTGGTGTGTGTGTGTTTGAGAGAGGCAGGATTTGTGATGCGACATGTGAGGTTTGGGTGGTTTTGCGACAACAAGAAAGTGTTGTGAAGTTAGCTACTGAAGGCTGGAAACGTTGTTAATGGGTGTGCGATGTTGACACTGGACTGGTAGATCTCAGGGAAGGTGACTACTTGAAAAGTAGATCTTGGGATTAAAAAGGTTGGACACCACTGATGTAATCGATTACGATTAGTCAACAAACCAGTGGCGTAACAAGAGGTTTGAGCTAGAGGGGAAACTTACCTGAAAGAGACCCAACGTCCTCTTTAGGGGACCTACTACTCAACACGCAGAATAAAAGCTTGAGAAATGGTGGTGAATCCGGGTGCGAATGGCTATAGCTATTTAGTATGTATACTAAAACCTCAAATTAACGGAGTCGGTAAATACTTCAAAAAATGTAGAAAGACGACACCCTACTGAAAACCAATTAAAAGAATACTAAAACCGAAATATAAGCTAAGTGTGGACCTGGTTTTTACATTAGCTGGTCAGGGGAGAAAACCCAGCCACCACAACCGCTGTTCATCACACTGATGTAGGGTGATGATTTCAAAGTTCGCAAAAGTAACCGTCGACTACGATAAAATTGGTTATGTAATCGATTACATTCCATTTTTGGTCAGTTTAATCGATTACTCAAAAACTAACCGATTACGATTACCCCATGTCTGGTGGGAACGCCGTTCCCACACCAGATAAGAAGACTGCACCAAATAGTTCGAACAAACTGAGCATACGCCTACTAGAATTTCCATACTGGATTTTCTTGTTTCACTGCAGAATTTCGACAAGCTGTGAGAACCCGCGTGTCGCTATAGCATCTGTGAGATCGCAGCCATGTTTCAAGGCAGGGGTGGGGAACCTGCGGCTCGTGTGAACATTTGATATGGCCCGCGTCAGAATTTGCGTTGGCCAAGTTAGAGTACAAAATCGCGACAGAACGCATCACCATGCTAACTAGGTACTTAGATTGTATGTCATGAGAAGACTCTATCCCTCGCAGTAAGATAAAGGTAGAATTGTAGGATAAAATCAATTGTTATTTTCGGCCCGCCAGCGCTAATCCACAATTTATGCGGCCCGTGATATAGTAAATAGCTTCCCTCCCCTGTTTTAAGGTAATCTAGTGCAAAAAGGTTTGGGGACTCTGTTCCCACCCCGTTACACCCCTGTGAATAACTGATGATGCTTTATCATCTCTTTTCTCGCAGTCTCAAACCACTTTTCTTTGACTTGGTAACGCTCTCGTTTAATATCATCACTGAAGTGCTGTGCTGGTACTTCTATTCATCGTATTCTTTAACCTTTTGCCCATTTTTGTAAGAATGAACCTATTCTATTATCCACTGTTGACGAGTAAGTTTTGGTGTCTTTTGATGTACTTCTTTGGACTGAAATAGAATACCTATATTGCGCACTTCAATATATTTAAGATAGTCGAGAGATGATTTTACCTGTCACGATCTTGGGTTCAACAAAAAAGTTGCATGCAACCAAATTGCCGTTTCTGGGCTTATGCTTGTGACATTTATGTTCCATCAGACTCGTGGTCCATGTCGCAAGGGTATATGCACAATACAATAATGGTTAGTCACAGCAAAAAACAGAGCAAGTGTTTGTGTTAGATGATAAGCACAGACAATACAAGGATATACCAAACACTGAAACAACGCACTAGCTATAACTGCATTCACTCATCATCAACAGTAATCTGCCAGTGGGAAGAAAAATGAAGACATTTTAACGTCAGGCTTTGGAGTGAATGGCTAAAATCGTCGGATGGGGATGCTCACAAAAGCATGTACCGGTAAATTGTTAAGACATTTTTTTAGCTTGAGAGTAACAGCAGGGATGTAGTGCCAACAAAAGAGGTGTGGGAACGCACCCAAAAATCTAGCCGCTTCAAAACAGCTTCTAACTCGTTTTAAAGCAGTAGGCTAGGTCTATTTAATGAAGTACTCATGCAAACATGAAAAAGGTGTGGGAACACCGTTCCCACTCCACTACACCCCTGACTAACAGTAACCACTGTTTGTGTTCACCAAATATAAAGCAAGATTGAACGGCTGGCTAGTTTTATAAAAATCACTTTGATTGCGCATTTGGCTTGCACACATCCTCAACATGGTAGGGGTGACAGTGGCGCAGCCAGCCCAAAAAGTTTGGGGGGCCAAAATGTTTGATTTTAGGCGAATAACACTATTTTGTTTGGAAAAACGCCTCCCAAAGCACAAAATGACTATGTTTTCTAAAAATTGTTGGGGGCATGGCCTCTTTGGACCCCCTGGCTATGCCTATGAGGGGAAATGGAAGAATTACAACAATATGCAAAAACCATGGGGCGCCACGAAGCACACATAACGTGTAGATTGCTACGCATAGTATAGGCAATGCTGGAGAAAAAGAGACACCAAGACAACGCACCACCAACTACTGGAATTGCTCACCGTCAGATTAGAGCGTAAAATAATGGAGGAAAAATGAAGATTTGTAAAAATCATCAAACATTTCAAGTGATCGAATAACAAAATTACACGAAAATGCACATCGGCGAACGAAGCCGTACAGGTAGATTCTAAACAAGGCATCAGAGGTCTTGACATATTGGTCAACCTGGTGAGGGTGAACACTTACATTTCCGTTTGTGCAATGCATAATGCGGCAAAGCACGCAACGCGTAGGCGCTTCGTACTTGTCTGTGTGTTGTGTATTTTGTTGCACAATTGGTAAGCATACATTGGCATGCAATAGGCACGCAGTAGTGTTTTTTACTGCAGTTGAACACTGAGCAAAGGTGCTTCTTAGTTTGTTTGCAGCACAGTACAGCGATTTCACCTGTCTCTGGATGTCATTGTCATCCTTCAGTGAGGCATTTAATAATATACCAAGATATTTGACTTGGTCAGAAAATTGTACATTTACCCCATTTGGAAAAATATTCGATGGAGCAGGTTGGTTATACCTCTGGGGGCAAAAAGATACACCAATTGTTTTGTTGCAATTAAAAGCGATTTCGTGTTCAGCATCATCATCATCACAAATATCCAAAAGACAATGAAGTCCACTAATGCTGGGGCCACACGTGTGTCATCAGCAAACATCAGATGATTCACGATCATATTTCCCACAGTGCAACCCATTTCTTATGATCTTTCCAGTGAGACTAAGTTTTTCACTCAAAACCACGTTCCACACAGTGAGGCAGGGACGCAACCAACTGATATTTTCGGGGGAAGCAAAATGATGTAACTTCTTGCTGCACCTAACAAATATATACGTTTGTGAAAATTACGGGAGGGTGGGCAATTGCTCCCTCTGGTTGCGGGCCTGCAGTGAGGTGACATTAGGATGTTGTATTTTTCGGTATAATTTCACTTGCTGCCATTTTAAGTGGCATAACATTGATATATAATTGTCTCCATATGTTAATGTGCTGTTGGCTGTGAAATACGCAATTATCACATTTGACAAGGTCCTGCTGGGGTAGATGTATTTGTGAGCGCCACCTCCTGTTAGTCATTTGGTAGCATAGTTTTTGTTGGTGTGTGACCTTCCTATTTACTTTTGTCGCCACTTGTCAAGACTTGATGCGACAGTTTTGATAGTGGTAGGTACTGGTCACAACGAATGGAGTAAGTACGTATTTCAGTTTTTTCAGAAGTCCTATGCTGACTTGGAAGACATAATGACCTCATCACCTGCATGATCCACGAGCATTTCCTCAACGGTTCCTGTACCTTTTTTAAATAGCTGAATTATAGCGATGTGAGCGCCGGCTCCAATGCCTTGTAAAACGTTCTGTTCCGCCTGTTTTTATCGACCTGCGTCATGCGGAGTGTGTGTTTATACTATGGACTTCGTGTCTGCTTACAAATTAATTAAAATTTAACACGGTGTTACAGGTCTTGTTTCACCGACTACTTAGCCCTATGATTCACCCGGATGTACCGTTATTACCTGACACACGGCAAGAATATAACGGCTTCGTGAGAAAACGTGAAACTGCGCTTTTTCCCAAAAAAACAGAACCTAGTAATTTGGAGCAATGCATCTTACAAGCCAGTCAGAAGCTTTTGTTGCTTTAGTATACGATAATATCGAGTTGATTGTCAAAGATCATGGGTACTTGCTACTCACAGCTATTGGTGACGACCCTTCGTCCAGCAGGGTTGAGAAAAACCCATGAAAAAAAAACGTTTTTTTTTTTGTTTTTTCAAAAAGAAACAAGATTTTGTTCTTGTTTTGAGGAAAACGGAAAAAAAACATTCTGAATTGCTTTTATTCCATCATGCAATATCACCATTTTCAGAATTACACAATAGTAACTTGTTATACCTATTATGGCATTCAAAATTGAGGGTAAAGAAATGTACCCCGTCTTTGTTTTCACGAAGTGTTGTTGGTCATTTCACTCCTAGTAGTAATGCTTGGCAAGCATGCACACAGCAAACAGAGAAAAACCATTCCCACACAAACTCTGCAGTTTCATGTCATATTTATTTGCATGCCCTACTAGTGCAGCATCTATAGAGTGTATTTTTTCAAGATATGATTTGGTATGGTCCAAAATCAGGAAAAGTTTAGATGCAGAGAAAGCAGAAAAATTGGTTGAAATATACCAATTGTGTAGAGCTGAAGAAGATAACCATAAGAATTTACTAAAACTGTTCGAATTATTCTTTTTTTTTCAAGTCCTTCAAATTCATTGCTGTTCATTTTGTTTGATTAAAAAAAAAATTTATAGTTGACTGTGCAAGTGTCCTGCTTATTTTATTTTTTACTTTTTAGTTGACTTTTCAAAAGAAAAGCGGTGTTTTTTTTGCTGGGTTTTATTGTTTTTTTTAAGTGGGCTCTTTTTAAAAAATCTGGGTCGTTTTTTTACAACCCTGTCGTACAGTCATGAAAACGAATGTGAGCTTAATGTTTGCATCTATTCTATGCAATTATCAACCTGTAGCACAATGTCCCGTAGTATCAGCAGTGACGTCACCATGCAACCACAAATCTGTACGAATCCAACCGAAAACATGCCTGACAAGACGCCGCGCATTTACATTAGTTTTTTACATTTTAAATGAATGTCTACACTCTACAGCGCTTTTCACCTGCATCCAAAAGCGGGCCGTAAGTTGGCTGCCAATCGTTTTTTCACCCAACTGCAACTGAACTATGTCTTATACGTGCAATGCACATACATGTAGTATTATACTTAAATTTATTTTCGATTTTTGAAAAAGAAAACAACAAATTCAATCTTCAGAAATTCCAAGTTCTTCGTCCGTAAAATGTGTGTACTCGTGGTAGTTCACACCCTTGTTCTAAAAAAAGTAACATAATCACGTTTCCCTGGTGTGGTCGCCACTAAGAAATCAGAAACAAACAGAATAGTTGTTTTTTCTGCCTTCTTTCATGAGATAAGAAATCAAATTAACGCTAAACAAATAATGTGATTTTCTATTTTGAATTTAGGGAGCAATACGGCCCGGCATATTAAACGGCACTGCTACAATTTAAGGAAGTGATGATTATCTACTGCAGACAAGAACTTGACTGGTGGATCTACCTCAAAAAATAAACGATTTGGAAACTTCCGTCACATACCTGAAGATGCGAGCAATATGAACCTGCTATCATGAACGTACACGTTTCCGGGTGCATTTAAACTAGGGCTTCGGAGTCGGAACATCTTTTATTAGACTCCGACCCGCGAGTCGAACCTCATAATTTTTTATTCCCACTTTAAGTGACTCAAATTTTTTGAACTCCGACTCCGGGTTACGCTTTATTTTTATAATTTCAGCAAAATTTGCTGAAATCAATAACATCTTTCAAAACTTAGAAGTTGCAAGTCTGTAATTATGCACTGCTACCAGAAGTACTTTGATGAATACTTGAATGCAGGTGTGAATTAAAATGTGCGAATTTTAGTTTTAATCACAGGAACGGTCTGAAAGAACATACGTCGTACTGCAGATTAATCTATTATAAATTTTAGTATGTCACCAGGGCCGGATTACGGGGAGGGGGGCAACTGCCCCGGGCCCTCGGCTCCAAGGGAGACCCCGTGATAACATTTTTAAAAAAATAAAATACTCGTTTGAAAAATTGTTGCGATTCAGAATAGATATTTTGGAATGGTCGTGCATCACGCCTACTGCACAAATGTCACGAAAACGATGCAATCTGAGTGCTAAGGCTAGTTCTGCTGTGGTTGCTGTTTGGTACCAATGATCCCGTAACTTCTTGTGCCGTCTGGAGGTAGCCGCAGCCGAACTGCGACCTTTGTTTCCTCATAAAGGGTAACATGTGGCAGAAACGCACTTTTCTTCCGACGGCTACTATTCTTGCGTTGCTTCATAGACATATGAAGCTAGTCAAGCCATTTTCACCACATGCCATCGCGTGGTCCGTTAGAAAAGGTTTTCGATCAGTCGATTTGTAGAACGAAAGAACAGAAAAGGAGATTGCAGTGTTTAGCTAGCGCGATGCCGAAATCTGCAATGCCATCAGCAGCTAAAAAGCGCAAGAATCTGGTAGTGTTAGCCAAAACGCCGGGATTGAAACGTATTTTTCCAGCAAAACTCAAGCAGCTACGTTAAAACAGTGGCATTAGCCAGAGCACGTGAAAATGTAGGTGAAAATCATGACAAAGTTTCGAAGCAACTTTCACACTCAGACTGGCTGGTCATATTGACACGTTATTTTTCCGGTGTTTTTGTTTGTAATCTCTGGTTTTTGCTTATTGTTCGGATAAATTTCTTGCCGAAAAACTCTAGCCCGTGGAAATATTTTTTCTTACTAAGATAACACTGCAGTGTTTATATCATAAACTCTCTTCTCGCAGCTAATTGTATGTGCAGTTGAGTACCGTATTTATACGACTGTAAGCCGCGGCTTAAATTTTTAATTTCTTCTCATTATCAAAAGGTATAGATGACGCTCAGTTTTCCCTTGGCTACGTTTTGTCGACCTAACTCTTCTTTCGCATTCGATTCTCTTCAGCATCACGTGCACATCCGTCACAGGAGTAATTTTGATGAACAGTAGGCAGTTGTAGTGGTGTAAGCATCTTTAATACCAGGGTTGCCAATTCAACGGGAAACGTAGGAGTACGCAAACATGTAGGAGCATGCAAATTTTTGGAGGAGCGAAGGATTTTTGCCCAAATATCCCCGAAAAAAACTCCAAAGAAAATTGAGCTCCAAAAAAGGAGTGTCATTTTTGTACATCAAAGCACACGCATCGATTTTGCAAAGGTTTTCACACATTTTGCCCAAATTTCTACAAATTTTGCCCGTATTTTCATCAATTCAAAAGTTTTGGGGGTGCCCTTGCACCCCCTGCATCCCCGCCTCCCACACCAGTGTCGGGAATGTATGTCAGAGACTTAGGTAAACTATTTTCAAGTGCGGTTTACATAAATTTTTATAACCATTTCGTGTGGCTTACAATCAACGGCGGTTAACAATCGAGCAAATATGGTAAGCACATCCTCGACTACCGGAAAAAGCAAACGAGAACGTTGCGAAAACATAATTTTACAAACGATGACATCATGAAAAACATCATAGGGGCACGCCAGTGAAAATTTCCCCGGGTCTTCCTACCCTTTAATCCGGCTCTGTATATCACCAGTGTCATAAAAACAGCAGTGCTCACGGTACAAGAAACGAAAGCACAGTTTGATTACAAGAAATTAAAGCACAGTTTTAAGCGCAATTCTGCCTCTGTGTTTCCGAGAGAAAACTTTTGTATCAAGCTTGTCACTGCATTACGCACAACAGTGACTTTTGCTCAGGCAAAAGTTTCACGGTAATCACGAACTGTCCGGAAGCGAAGCATCACAATTTAACTGTGACTACATAAATTTTCTGAAGCTTCGGTTTAGTTACATTCTCTCACTATAGCTCTATGTGTGCATTTATAAATATTATGGAATGAGTTATTTACTAACTGATTGCAATGCAACAGACAAAAAATATGACTTAAGTGCCAGCCACAGTTGGTTGAGCATGTGCTACCAAAGCTGGTAGATTGGGTTTGATTCCTGGATAGGTCACCCTGTCCAACCTTGTGGGTGGTGTAAGGAAACAGTTCATGCTGCCATTGACTTATGCAGCTTTCATTACAAAAATTGCTACATGGCCCAAAGCACAAGCAAGTGGAGACGGGTGCCGCAGACCACTCATGACACTTCCGAAAGGTGTAACAAAACAAGTATAAATAAAACTGTCATCTTGTACATAAGTAAATGAGGTACTTACAACCAAAGCACCGCCTGAGTGGTAAAAGCTCCAAAACATATATGCCCAAAGAAAAGTCATTGTGATATCAATGCACAGTTCAGCATAAGCATCTGGTGGAGGCATACATCGATAGGCACATGGAACATCTCCACCACTGTAAAATGAGTTATTGTTTGTCACATGCACAATCTACATAATCTATATGTGCAGAAATTTATATAAAAAGTACATACATAATCAAAAAACAGGCAGTGAAAGCATTACACTCCTGGAAAATACAGCAGCAGCCACAAAAAGACATAATGAAGCATAATTAAATAAAAACATTTGAATTTATTTATAATGTGAGATGATGTAATTTTTATATTGTATACAGATGTAGAATGAAGCAACTATCAACTGCTGAACTGTACAGCACTTGAAAACAAATGTATACTTCATGAATATTTGCAGTTGACTTAAACGTTTGGACAAACACTTGATTCTCATATGTTTATAACTAATTCCAATTATTTAATGAACCTTTTATAGTAACACCAACACTTTCATCATTTTTTCGAAAGCACAAGTACTCCTGAAACCAAACCTGGATACTAAGTTGCATCTATTTCAATAAGCATTGCTTTATCTATTAGAATAAGCATGGCTTGCAGATTCATGGACTGACAATGTGTAAAGTTATGTGAAGTCAATTTCCTTTAAAAATTTGCAATAGATTCCTTGCTTGTCTCATATGCAGAGTGTAGAATTTACTTCAATATAGATATATGCAAGTTCAAATTGTTGCAAAAAGATGAAACCAGTCGGCTGATTCCTTGAAAACCTACAGAAAACCTGCAGCTTTTAATTGTTGTGTTAAGATGGATAAGCATGGGCACCCGCAGAAATTTTTCCAGGTGGGGGCAAAGTTGACATTTTGCTTAACCTTTTCAGGTTGCTGACAATGCAGTGCAAATGGACATTCACAAAATGCTTTACCCTTTTTACACTATAAAAAATACCCAATCGTACAGCAACAGTCACAAAAATGATGTTTCGTTGCTGCAGCAATATTTCTTTTTCACTCATTCTTGTTTTCACACAGTATAAAACTACGTGGCTTACTGCTATCAGTAGTCACTGTCTTGTTGCATTACCTGCCAAAGATGTGTATGTTCAACAGTCACAGGCAGCAAAACCAGTGATGCCAGATGGTTGCCATGTAAAACTGCTAAAAAATGTCAAAAAAAACTGCTAGACGCTGCTAAAAATCTTATCACAAGATTTCAGCTAAAATTTGCTAAAAGTAGTGAAATTCTGCCAAAAAATCTCTATTTTTGAGGTGATCACAATAACGTTACAATGTTGCCTATCAATTCTTCATTTTGAGCGTTCACTATCACTGTACAAGGAAAGAAAAGCAGAAAGCGTTTGTCTTGACCACCACATTTCTCGGCCCACAATTTTTTTTGTTGCAATTATCAGCAACTTAAGTGCAGTTTACCTCCTTCCTGCGTGACACAAAGTTTTCAAAAATCTCTTTTAAATGGTTCTTGTGTTTAACACTTTGAGAGTGGGCATACAATGTATTCGTACCTAGATTTCAGCCTAAAACCAGCAGTTTTCAGTTGCCTTACCAATGCGATAGCTCCTCCGCTGATTGCACTAGAGAGCTGTTCAAGGGCTCAAACGGATCGGCCAGTCTTCTAGTCTACACTTGAAAAAAATTATTTGGTTGGGGGTTGCACATTTTTTGTGAGTGATGTCATAAGTGAAGTAGTTTTGGGGCCATTTTGGCTCATGTTACCTGGCCTAGTGCCCGGCCGCTAGGCCAAAGTATTTCGCTGAAGTATTTATTGGAAACTAGACTTGAGTCCAAGTCTATTGAGCCTTTGATCAACTTTCTAGCGTTTCTGGTTCAAAAGTCATGATCTAAAATAAATTAATTAATTAGCTAATTAGTCAAATATTTTTATTACTTGTGGAAGGTGGCCTAAATGTCCTCCACTTATGACGTCACTCACAAAAAATCCTCACCCCCCAACCAAAATTTTTTTTTTGAGTGTAAGCTACAAGACTTCCCGCGTCTTTTGAGCTTTTGACCGGGTTGGTAGCGCTTACCAGACCAGAGAAATACCCACGCAAAGCTACGTGCGTTTCAGTGTTTTTTTTCGAAAATCCCCAAAACTGGCTGGACGCCAAAGTGTTAAACAGTAGAACAATTCTTGCTGCTAAACAGACTTACCACAGCTTCAGTCCCTATAACTTTCTAAGGAATGCACTCATTGAAATAAATGCACTCACTAAGTACTGAAGCAAATCATTTAATCTTCATCAAGCCATCTAGTTACTTGTTATTTTGACACAACTATCTACCTGAAACAGCTTTGTTGCCTCATAATAATAATTACAAATGATTGCAAGCAGGGCAGGTGGTTGTGTCTAGACCTGATGTTGTGCAATTTGAAGTGTCATAAAGAAGATAAAGTATTTTTTGATAAAGAAGGTATGACGTTTTCATCTGGAAAAAAAAAGTTTTTCATCTGGAAAAACTGTTGAAACATATATTTTTAATCTGGAAAAACTGTTGACACATATTTTTGGTCATGAATTCGTTACCTGCTAAACCTGCCAAACAGTTTTTTAAAAACCTGCTAGAAAAATAGCTAATTGCTAGATTGAAAATTTTAGAGCTAACAGCAAGAAAACCCTGCTAGATTTAGACGCAAATCAGCAAAAATGGCAGCACTTGGCACAACGCCTACACTACCGTAATTTGAAATGAACACTTGAAGATTCATTGCTATCTTATTGTTATGCAATAAAGACCAACAGCAAAGCAATTCGTTTGCAAGTTTCGCCTCTGCAGGAAAGGAGTGGACATGAAAGAATTGGCATGCATGACACCAGAACCGTGAATCTGGCTTTTGCAGTGTGTCATGCCATTAAATAAACTGTCATTGCAAGAATGAAATCAACAAATTGGAATTGAACTGCTGACTTCACGTTTTCTACAAACTTTTGATTCTTGGACCCAATATATGGGTGTCAGATGCCTGTTTGTTTTTACGCTGAAACATTTCAGTCATTCATATCGCAGTTGTATTAATCAAAGCTCACCATAACAGTGTTCTTTAGCCTATATTTTCAAACATTCTGAGCGAAATGACTTCAATTTTTTTCAGTCATTTCAAAAACGTTTCAGTCTATAACCAAAAACAAAAACCCAGTTTTCCCCCCCTGCAGACACCCATGTGGATAAGTTGTTTACTTTGGCATTCCTTCTGGGGACCCCAGATTTTTCACTAGGGACTCCATTAAGAACTACTGCTCTTAAACCTGCAGCAAACCAACTACAAGAATGCAGTAGGCTTGGTAGAAACATACTAAATGTAAAAGGTAAACCCTAAACCTAAAACCTAACCCTAACCATGGGCATCGAAAGGATATTTTCCAGGGAGGACCACTAGGGGAATGTACCAGAATTTTTGTAGGTGGGCTAAAAGTGGCGAAAGTTGTTTTTCCCCCTGGAAACTAGGAAAAAATACTTTTTTTGCTGAAATTTTAAAAATCCAGTGGGGGTCAAGCCTCCTGCCCCCATTCCGATGGCCATGAACCTAACCTTAACCCAACCGCAACCATAACCCTAAGGCTGACCTAATGTTAACACTAACCTAACACTGACCCCAAAACCTATAACCCCTAAAACCAATCCCTAAACTCAACTCCTAAATCTAACCCCTAAACCTAACCCCTAAACCTAACCCTAAACCTAACCCTAAACCTAACCCTAACCCTAAACCTAACCCTTAAATCTAATCCCTTAAATCAAATCCCTAAACCTAAAGTTTGAAAAGTTTTGAAAGAAGAAAAGAATAACTGCGCTAATGATTTGAAATTTGCAACCACTACCTAAACGAAAGTTGCCAAGGTGAGAGGCAAACTGATAAACCATTGGCACAGCAGATTAACCATTAGGCTACCAGATCGACACCATTCAAATGATAAACTGGCCGCTTTATTCGAACCACTTCCATTTCTTGGAAGTGGCTACAGAACCACCCGTGGATGTTCCTATTTAACTTATTCGACCATACCGCCTCGCATCTGGCGCATTTCTTGAAGGAGGGGCAGTGGAGCCTTGGCCCCCGCCAGATTTTTAAAACTCTAGCAAAAAGAGTTGATTTCTTACTTTCCAAGGGTAAAAAACAAATTTCACCACTTTTAGACCCCCTACAAACATTTTTGAAAAATCCCCTAGTGGCCCCCTCTAGAAAAAATCCTTCCGACACCCATGGTTAAGGTTAGGTTTAAGGTTTACCTTTTACGTTTAGTATGTTTCTACCATGCCTACTATATTCTCGTCATACGTTACTGTCACATTACAGGAGATGGTCGAATACAGTTTCAAATTTAAAGATCCATCAATGGTTCTGTAGCCACCGCCAAAAAAACTGGTCCCAGGAATTTAGGCAGTGGCTGCAAATATGCCTGTGGATCTTGAAATTTGAAAAGTTATTCATATGAAACCTGTGACATTACAGTAACGCACGATGAAAGTGCAGTAGGCTTATTAGAAATGAACTAAACGTTAAAGATAAACCCTAAACCTAACCATAAGCTTAACCCTAACCCAGGGGTGACAAACATGCGGCCCGCGAAGCATTTAGGTGAGACCAGCAGTCTTTAACTTTCGCATTCAGATGAGACCAGCAGTCTTCAACTAACAGGTTTCCCAGTATGACTAAAAAGTTGTGCAGCCCGATTACTCAGCGGTAACTGACAAAGTGGCTCGCGATAGCAAACAGGTTCGTCACCCCTGCCCTAACCTAACACTAACCCTTAAGTGTAACACCTAAGCTTGAAAAAAGTAAAGAAAAAAAGAAAATGAACGTCCAGAAGGTTAGATTCAAACCGAAAACCATTGGGATACTGCAGTAGCCACAACGCATGACCCTTACGCTACAAGATGCACACAGTTTGAATGACAAACTGACTCTTTTGTTTAAATTGCATCAGGACAAGCGTATCCAGGATAACACTAATTGGAGGGCCGGCGGGTCGGGCGGGCTGTGTTTCCAAATGAAAAACGTGAACTTTCGGAAGGCTGCACTGAAGACAGAAGGGCGGCCGGTGGGCTGCACAAAAAGGCGGTCCGGCAGGTTGCGGAAAAGGGCGGGGTGGGCTGCAGAAAAGGGTAGCCCTCCGGCCCGCCCTTTTCCATAGGCCAGCCTAATGTGCAGTCCCCCAGACCACCCTAATGTGCAGCCCACTGGCCTGTCCTGTTGTGTAGCCTGCCAGCCCGCCCTTCTGTGCAGCTCGTCAGCCGTAGGGTTGTACCTCCAGCGTAGGGATGTACCACCAGCTAGGAGTTGATTTAGAAAGCAACTGTTTGTACCTCCAGCGTAAGGGTTGAATATTTTTATTTATTTGTTTTTTTATGAGCAGACACGAAGTCCATAGTATGAACACACACACTCTGAAAATTCAGAAAGCAACTCTTTGTACAGTTGCTTTGTGAAGTCATCCCTACGCTGGAGGTACAAACAGTTGCTTTCTAAATCAATGTATGCTGGTGGTACATTCCTATGCTCGAGGTACAACCCTCTACGCTGGTGGTACAACCCTACGTTGTGGTACAAATCAGTGTTGCTTTATTATAAATCAACTCCCTACGCTGGAGGTACAAACAGTTGCTTTACACATCAATTCCCTTCGCTGGAGGTATAAACAGTTGCTTTCTTAAAATCAACCTACACTGTCGCTGGTGGTACATGCATCCCTACGCTGGTGGCACAATCAGTGTTGCTTTATAATTCAACTCCTTATGCTTAAGGTACAAACAGCTGCTTTATAAATCAACTCCTTACGCTGGAGGTACAAACAGTTGCTTTCTTAAGCCACCCTTACGCTGCAGATATACAAACAAATGCTAAAGAACCATTCTTAAGCTTTTCAATATAAATAAGTGAGTCCTCAAGAAAACGTTTATGTTTGCCGAAAGCTTCCAATTCATCAATTTCCACAAAACATCATCAAGTTCTTACGTTCCCCCAC
>Ga0210059_1008328_pt1 | contig 16387 bp, 7 predicted proteins | sample Ectturendosymbi2_FD_188042 | JGI IMG/M metagenome (GOLD analysis project Ga0210059, IMG submission 188042) | Ecteinascidia turbinata endosymbiont from Florida, USA - Sample 2 (SPAdes) (version 2) | ecosystem: Host-associated > Tunicates > Ascidians > Unclassified | place: Key West, Florida...
GGGGGGGGGGGGGTAGAGCACAATTACAAAATCGATTTCTTGCGAAACATCTGACGAAGTTCAACGGAACACCGGTTGAAAATCACACTGTGTCTAGTTGTCTGATCTGAACTTGGCTAATCCACATGCGTGTAAGACTAAGGTGGTGATTGCCGACGACTTACCACGTTGAAAACCATTTTGAGGCCCGAAAGTTAATAAATGCTCTTCAGTGCTTGGGCGAGTTCGGAAAATGGAGTTTGCGTGGGAATAAAATCAACCTCGCCGTCTCTAAAATCCAACTCAAGTAGCGTTATGGCTACGTGTGGCGTGAATCTCGCGTTGTTGCCCGATACCGTGCGGCGTATACCCTTGCTGCAAGTTAAGGTCAAACCGTATTTGTTCGTACACTGCCGCTGCTGTTATTGCGGCGGCATCATCGTCTTGGTATGGACATTGCATTTCTTGTTTCGGGATGGAATGCGACGTCAGCAATCGGAATACTAATTTTTGCATGTTCTGTCTCGCTTCCTGCTTACTAAATGTAACCTGTGGAAAAAGCGTCTGTATAAATTCAAATAGGAACACTTCGTAGCTTGCTCGACCAGAGACTTCGATGGTTCTGTATACATTTGTATGATCCTTGCGTGAACGTTAAGGCCGTCTGCAACCTTCGCTAACCTACTGAATTTTGGAAACCCGGTGATGAGCACTTCGAGTGCAAAACGTTGACTTCGTATAATATTCCATTCCTAAGCAAAATGTTGTTTCCTCAAAAATGTGGCGAACGTGCTCAAGCAATTTTTCAGCAAAAAAATGGAAGAGGCAACACAGTCACCTGTAGAAAAATAGAACGCACTTAGCAGCAAGCTTCTGCAGTGTTAGCCGGGCACTGAAAGAACGTAGAACTAACACTTGGTGGCCATAGCTCAGGGACCGCCGACCGCGCCCCTTGGGCTTCGGAAAAGAAGTAACGACATTGATTTTGTAATTTCATTTTTATCTTAGCTTGTTAGATTGTTTATTGTATATCTGATATTGCAGTTTATGATGGTCTTGAAACACTTCCATAAAATGTGTAATTAATTTCAATAAAATCAATACTATAGTTTCTTCGCATGCCCTGCAGGTGAAGTAACGATATATGTCAAAAGCGTTTGGATTGGTACGCTTGTTTTCTTTTCTGCTAGCAACGGGTCCAAATTGCTCCTTTACTATATGAGCTTAGTGACTCCTGCCTGACTGAAGAAACCGCGCAAGGTAGCTGTTGAAGTCGGAATTAAAATTCTGTTTCGTGCAAGGTGCGGTTATTGGAAATGTTTGATGCATTCCTGAGTCCCTCTGGTATCATTGCGTTATCTGTGTTGGTTTTCGATGGAAGTTAGCGAGACGCACTATTAGCTTTATTCGGTTCAACTCATTTTGAACCGTTCTGTCGTCAGTTCAGTTGTTCGTTTTGGAAGAGCAGCATTGAGTTTTCCCTCGCGTTTACTCGGAAGCAAGAACATTTCGTTGGGTGACTGCGCTCATGATCTATCTGTGTAGAACAGGTTGCGGGTTTGCGGCTTGCTTGTCGTTCAAGAGCAGCAGGTGTCAAGCAGTGGCGTTGCTAGATGTTTGAGCCAGGGGTTAAAAACACAGCTGTAGGGGGCCCACTAGCCAACACCCAGAAAAAAGTTGAGAAATGATAGTGAATGCGGATATGCATGTCTATACTAAAACACGAAATCACCGGAAAACACGCCGAAAAAAGCAAAACAGCAACAACCTAAAGAAAACCGAAAAAATGCTAAATACCGAAATATAACGTAAGTAGGGATCCGGTTTTTACATTTAACTTGCCAGGGAGGGCAGTTGGGACCCCTGCCTCGCGCCAGTTACGTCACTGATGTCAAGAAACATCTTCGGTTTATTTGTTGAATGTGTTAAAGATTGAGGATTTCACTGCATCTAATCTTGCAGCGAAGATCTGCATCTCTTGTAACATGCGCAAAGGCAAACTAGAAGTTTTTACTTTTTGCTGTTTAGGTGGAATGCTCTGTCATAGTGTACTTTAATACAAATCGCCTTATACAGAAGTCAATTGTCCAAAAAGGACACTAGTCAGGTTTTCCTAAAATATTAATGTACGTTTTTTGACGTAACGATGTTTCACGAAAATCCAGTTAAAAAATCCTGATCGTCAAATAAAAAATCCCCGGATTTTTAATAATTCTTAAAATCGTGGAAAAAAATTCCGCACGCTTACATCGAATTGATGCCACAAATTGGTCGGTATGGAGACTGCCTATCAAGTCATTAGAGTAATAATTACGTTGAACTGCGGTGACTGCAGGACCATTCCCGGCTTACTGTTTGTCGAGAAGATTTCGACCAGGCAGGGACGGATTTAAGACAAATTAGTTTGTTTATTAAGTTGCGAGGCCCGCTACTGCGACGTCATCATGCTCATCCAACCATGACACGCCTTGTGGAAGGAGTTTCGTTTCCTACATCCGGCAGAGTAATTGTTTGGTTAAATTTTCCCAAATGCTGGAAACATACTGCAAAAATGGACTGTATAGACTTGTACATGTGGTCATTAAATTTGTCAAATTTTGAGGACTTCCTGAGGTTGTCGTCTGATACAGCACACTTTGGATGTGGCTGAGTGCTTCAACTATGTGTGCATAACTTTCACTGGTGGCTTTCCTAGCTCAGGGAATAGGCCTCCCATCTTAAGCCTGTGCGGCAGGTGTATATCCAGACGGCTCGCCTATGTTAACTAAACAATGTCTTGGCACTTCTAGCGCTGCTCTCTGTATCCACTTGAGTCCAGACGTGGCTGGGACACAAGCACTGCGAGCCTCAACATGTGTGTTTTTAATTTTTCATTGCCGCTTTATTTTGCCATCAGCTCGTCTCGCCGCGTAACAAACATATGCAAAATACATTACTTGATTTATGGAGCAACAAGGCACCACAAGGGCGGCTCTGCTGAACCTGATCGCAAATTGTTTTGCTAGGAAATCGATTTCGCGGCAGTGACGCATCATCAGTCCAACATATTGCAAGCAAAAGCTTACAGGTGAAATGATGAAAAAGACTAAAGCAAGATTCAGAGAATAGTAGATCAACCTGACTTAGGGTATTAATACAGAATGTGCAAAAGGTTAAGCTGAATTGATGGAGATATATTTAATTCATTTTAGCAGGATTTTGAATTTTTTTAGAAAGAACATCGCACCATGTTATCTTTTAATGTTTTGTTGCCCTTACTTGCCACATTCAGCTGTCTTCGCCATGAAGATTTAATTTTTGAACGGCGGATGTTTGTATAAAATTTCATATAAATTTCAAAATTTCATTCAAAGATGGACGTAAGAATGTGCGGTAGATGCCACTTACAACTTCACTTGGAACGCTGCATAGTCAGCATATCAGCTGATGCCAATACTGCTATAGAAAGTAGAAGTTTGCAAAAATCTTCAAACAAAGACTTATCTGTGAATGCTCTTTTATGTGTTGACCTACATACCTTGCCACCGGTTAAGATTCTTTTAGGGGTGGTTAGAATCTTAGCTCCCTGCCGTTTTTCTTTTGACCTAGTTTTCCTTTCAATTCTTACCTGCGGTTGGACCCTTCTGCATTACAAATTATAATACTATTTCGATTTGTGTATTGTTCTTCGTCAAGAGTTTGGTGTACAAAAATACGTCGGCGTACATCATGTCGCATGTTGCAGCAAGACTGCAAGATATTTGGTTAATATTGCCACTGGGGTAGTAACACTCGTCGATAGTTCATTGCCCCTACAGGCAGGGCCTACGAGAGGGGGCACTAGAGGTACATCGTACCCGGGCCCGGTAGGATGAAAGTACGCACGCTACGTTTTTCTGTAGTCAAGCGCAAAATCACTAATGTAAGTCAGTTGTCACCATAGCAATTAATCTATTTCTAAATCTTAGTATGGTAGCTGTTTTATCCATAGGCCTATTCTGATTACTATGCAAACAAACAAAACAAGTTTCGAGCCCGTCGGGCCCAGTGTTGGTTTTTGTACCCCCTAATAAAATATCTCTCAGAGGCCCTGTGTACAGGTAGTTCGTGTACGTACCTGGAGAGTGCGTTCATGTTGCTGTTTTATCCAATAATCGTGATATTACAGTCTCAATAATTGAACGTTTCCTATATTGAGGCCGTTCGCAGTTGATAGTATTATCACTATAACTATTATTCATAATCGCTCACTTCCTTAAAGGATGTGATAAAGGTTTGTTAAAAAGAGCAGATGTGTAATTGCAATAATTCTACGTTGAGGCAATTGCTCGCGCACTATGAAGTAAAGCAAATATACTGCACTTTATCTACAGCTGTAAACTGTGTTTTTTGCAACGAGCACAGATGGGTAATGGTTAACTGCAAAAATAATTTAAGCTTGAAGTTGATTTTTTGTCGACACTAGCAGTGTCGATATTTTGTTGTCATGCAGTAAATTTACTTCTTCGCATGAGTAAAATCCAAATCGCAAGCTAAAATTTTGCAAAGAGCAATGTAGAGACTACAAATGAAAGAGTAAAAAATTTTTCAACTTTGTATATATCGGTACCGACTACTGTGATTTTTCAGTAGTACTGGATTGACGAAACAATTCCATACTAGATCTGAAACAGCGTTTAAACTGTAACAAAATTTATACATATATTTTCTCACCCTGTTTTTTTTAATATATTTTTATATAATACTGTATTTACAATGAAGGTTTTCAGTAGGGGTCTGTTAGCTTGGAATTTCTTTTGTAGTGGTCCGAGTCCGAGATCAGCAGAAAGATGGCAACAACTTCTCTCAGCCATAAACACTTAACTAGATTCTGCTGAATTCCCTATTAAATAAAATAATAGGGTTCTATTTTTACCCATCCTTTTAATACATCGTAAGTGGGGAACTACTCGGTACGCAAGTGAGGTTTCTCGAAACAACGTGAATTTCTTTACATGTGAAGTCTCAACGATTTCAACTTTTATCCAAAATCCAAGAAGTTGTTCCAAATCCCGTGACGCTTGCAACCAATGGACTGCCGAAATGTCGGTATAGGTCAAAAATTAAGAATAGGAAGTGGTGAAGAAAGCGGCATTTGCACATCTCCTGTTTCTACACAGTGAACATGGCACATTGCAGCAGATTCGGTTCCATTTACCGCGCCAGCCTCTCCAACGCGCTTGCATGTGATTGCATTTAAACTGAAGCACAAACGCTTCACAAGTGTTTTGTGCAAAACGTTGGCTTATTTGAAAGAAACCTGCCTAGCTTTCGTCAGCGCTACGCCATATTGTTGAGACAATCCTCAAATGCACGCTAAGCTGCCTCGACGCAAGCTTCGAACAAAGCCATTGCGATGCAGCTGCGTTATTTGGACAGCATCAATTTTGAAAAATTGCAACGAAAAGGAGATGCTTTGAATTGTTTTACATGTTATTTGGCCTTCCTTGAGGCGTCCGTTAATATGAAATCGATGCTGCCCGTTTAAAAGCCCACGTTTTTCACATTTGGAAAAAGCGCACACGGTTTTCAAACCCCTACCTCCCAGCATACCGATTGTAAGAACAGAAACATTTGAAAATGTTCTCAATTGTGGACGGCTCCTTACTTTGATTTTTCTGTGCAACAACCGCACATATTGATGTTTATTCAAGTGCTGGACAAACTGTGGATTGGCAAACGTGAACTTCCTTTCGAAATTTTCCTTTATTATGGAATTTTGTTGGCCGGTTCAATGACAGTGACGTACCCTGAAGGTTGCATTACTAATAGTGTGTAGTTTTGATCGTTTGCAAGTTGAATTTTTGTTCTCATCTGACCAGTATTGCTTGTCGCTATTCATATCGAGAAGTTTATGTGAAAATTCACAGCTGAGTGGAAAATACCTTGTTCTTCTATATCTTCAAAAAAAGAGCAACACCTGCAACAAAAGCGAGTGAAAATTAAGGTGCTTCTGATATTTTTCAGATATATGGTTCTCGGAAGCAGTCCAAGAGATTGTATTATCAAACACTGACGATGAAAGTGGACGAGTTCGAAACCAAGCGCCAGTTCAAATGCATCTTTGTCAACCCTTCCCTGAAAGAAGAGGACGTTGTATTGTATCCGAATCAAAACGGCTGTGTTGCGAGCTTGTTGGAAGAGTGCAGAAAAAAGGTGAGCACCAGCAGAACTCATTCTTGCCGTTGCCGTACAACTGGATAACATTTGTTTTTTTGTTCGATGTTAAATTTAACCTCGCTGAAAATTTAAAAATCAAAATACGTTCCAGCACAATGAAAACAGTGCTGTGCAGGTGCGTAGCCAGAAAATTTGATGAGGGAAACAACAACCAGTTCTAAATATTTAATGCTCCATTCAAAGCATCATCCATAAAATGTGCATTTATCTGGTGTTTATTTTTCTAAATAAAAAGTGTGTTCAGATTAAATCGGGCAAATGAAAAGCCTATTTCATTGAATTGACAAGTTTTAAAAGTTTGCTTTTAGTAAAGTTGAAAGCTTCTACTTTGGATCAACGCCACCATTTGATCGTAAAACTTTCCTACAAAAGCGCTTGTGAAAATCTCGATGCTATCAAAGCAAGATGTGCTTTTTGCAGCCAGTAATGCAGTTGAGCAAAAAGTCATCGTGGCTGCCATTGTGATTGCGCTTTTTATATTTAAACGCTTTTAATGTACACAGACACACGTTCAGTCGAAGCAGAGTAGCAACTTTGCTCAGACACCTGAGTAGCGACATGCAAAAGCGCTAGTAAACCTCTCAATGCTGTAAGTGCGCGATCTGCAGTATGCCTTTTGCAGCCAATGTTGTAGTTCAGTAGGACGTCGTCGGGGCCGCCATTACGATTGCGCTTCTGCCATTACGATTGCGCGACTGCCGAACTTGGCCTTCTACGAAACTTGCACGCATATAAGAAGTGGATCCTATTGTCGTCCAATTCTTGAGTGACGAATTAACGCATGCAGCTGATAAACATAAACGCTGGTGTTCTCAACGTATTTGAAAAATGTTGGATTTGATGCCATTAAAAACGGTTATGATATGCGACTGCGGCAGCATTTTTGTATACTACTTGCACTAAGCTTGCTTCCCAAAAATTATTTGATATTTAGCTGGGTACTAAGAGTTAACAAAATAATTCAGAAATGTGGTAAAGACAATACAGTAAATTAGGAAAGTTACACATGTCCCCTAAATAAACCAGTGGTTCCTAACCGGGGAGAATGCGCTCTCGTGGGGTGCGAATCCTTACGCGCTCTACAACATGAAAAGATTTTGGACGTTGTTTACAACGTATTTAAAGTTTAAGGACCATTGAAATAAAGAACAATTTAAAGGAGGCGTGGTAGAGAAAAGGTTAGGAACCACTGCTTCAAAAACTTGCGTAGGCTTCACCCACTCAGTCTACACAAAGTGTGAAAATGTTTGTGTATTTGCGAAAACGAAGCCACAATCGATTATCGCCAAGACTCTGCACTAAAATTAAGAAATACTTGTCGCTACAGCTTAACACAACGGTTGGTTGGTCTGACCTTCTAGCGCAGGGTTGGGGAATAAATTAGGCTCGGGGGCAAATTTGAGAAGGCCGCGTTCGATGGAGGGCTGTACCTTGCAATTTGATCGTAAAATAAAACAAAAATGGTACACAGAAAAAGTTTTTATTTTGCTTAATTGTTCTTGTGCAAATACACCATCTAGTGCAGGGATCCCAATCTTTCTGTAACTATGTACCCCTAAAATTTCTTATAATAAAAAGGCTTGGCAAAATGGCAGATATCCAATGAATTTTTAATAGAACTTTTATAATTTAGAATATTTGGAAATATATTTTTCCCTTCTATTGCTAACCTTAAATGTACCGCTTCAGATAGGCAAACGTACCCCTAGGGGTACATGTATGGGAACCCTGATCTAGTGCAAGCATCTCAATGCGACAAATGTAACTTGACACACTTTTTCAAAAAAATTTAGATTTGAAGAATTTTCCTGAATACTTCCGCGGGCTGCTGAAAACGCTCTGGCGCGTCACGTGGCCCGCGTTGAAGACTTTTTAAAATTCTTCAGTGTGTAAATAAACAAATCCAATCTAATTTTATTTTAGTCACATCCGCTTTATCGAGAAAGCAGCTTGCAACCTATCTGTAAGTAATGCGGCATTGTCCTTCACTTACAAAATGAAAAGCATCTTCCCACTTAAATTAGATTTTTCTGCAGATTCTTCCCGTTACAGTTGAATAATTTCAAATTTACTGCAGGACAGGGTAGCAATGACAAATAACATCAGATGGAAACTGAAGCATTTTGAGACTTTACGTAGTTGTCGGACTTTGATTACTTGATAACACTGATTTTTTACTTTCGGGCAAGGTGGTGGGAAATCATTAATGAAACCCGGCTAAACACAACTGTGATTGAACCGTCACACTCACAATACATGTTTAACCATCACAAATAAATATCTAGAGTTAATGCCATTGTTGCTAAATACTGTCTATATGGTGTAATTGCGTAATAAAAACGGCTTTGGAACTGGATTGCTTCTAACCAAAGTTTGAGCTTCAAGGCATGTAAAATGTATTTCACAAATTTTCACGCATTTAGTTTTAAGGCTACGGTTGATGCTGCAGACCAGGATAAGCTATATTTGTAGCATGCCAGAGTTACCATAGATGAATTTTTGCGATGGTCTTGACATTAAGCTTACATCACCATTAGGTGGGTTACAGTCAGCTGGTGTGCCAGAAACAGCTGCGCAAAGGTTTACTACACTGCAGACCCGATATAACGCGGATGTCGAGATCCACAACATCAGACCGCGTTATACCGAGGTATTTTATCACGTAACAAATGGTATACACTCATGACCAAGAACATACATTTCCATGACAATATGATGTTTATACTAAAAACGAGTCCAGGGTTGACAGTTTCAGTGCTTGTCTATTATTTTTCCTTGCGATCTCTCGTATTTTAAGTTTAGGACGTGAATCTTGTCCACGTTCTGACACTCTAGCCACTGCAAGGCTGTATCGATCGCTGCTATGGATCACGTAGTTTTGGTGGAGGTGATAGTAGGTCATCATCTTCCTCAATATTATCTATATCGGTAGCATGCTCATTCGTAGAAACATTGAGAACACAAATCAGTTATGAAATCGGGGTCCATACTCAAACCGCGTATATCCGATTCCGCGTTATATCGGGTCTACAGTGCACTTGTTTTTACTCATACAAGTTTGTATTTTATTATCACCAACATCAACACGGAACTTAAACCTCAGCTGAAGGTCAGCCACGATACTAATTCTCTATCATTTACACAACGTTTGTTTGATTATAGACAATTGGTAAAGCATACTGCTTGAAACATTTTTTTAGCTTACACATCAAATCCTTGATTAATTAACCTGAAAATGTTTGCAATTTTCGGAATTGGGGGAGGCGATTTCCTCCCCCTGGCTACGCGCCTGGTGCTGTGTTCCAACAGTGCTGCCTAAGTTAGGCTGTGTTGACTGCATTAAACCGAGGTTTTCCATTCTGTTTAGAGAAGAACGTCTTCTTTTTGGCGCTGATTTTCAAATCCAAACATAGGAATGAAATCCTGTTGTAGCCGATGTCCTTGATCTTGCACCTGGCTGTGGCGCTTAACTCACCGAGTGGAACTTTTATTAGATTCATGAAGTCAGTTCTAATTTCACAGATTGCGTTCTGAAAAAACCTTAAAAGCCCACGAGCTTCAGCTGACGTCACGAGTAGTTGATGAAAATGCTCTGCAGTTTACTTACTTCGTGTAGGTATGATTAGTTGTGAAAACGTGTTTCCTGCTTTTTATTTGCTTCTCACACTAACAACATGAATTTTCCAGCGATACAGTGTGACCGATTGCATGCCGCAAGAATGATTCTGAATTTACGGGTTTTTACTTTGCAGTTAAATATCGAGAGCCACCATGAACTGCGTCTGCTTGAGGTCATTGGAAACAAAATTTGCGATATTTGTCGAAGGGAAAAGCCTCTTTCAGAACTGGCCTCCTACGGCCAAACTACAAAACTTCACAGAATAGAAGTCGTTCCACCAGATCAGAAAGAGGTATTTTTGATGTTGGTGCCAGCAACACTACTGTTTCATACTATTTGCTTCTATTAAAATCCGTTTCTAATGTTATGTCGACATTTCAATCACAACCACTTATTCAATCTTAATTCGTGTTTGATGCAATTTGCATATTTCGTGCACGCGACAGCTGGCTTAACTACATCAATAATGTTGTGCCCTGAAGCTGTGTGTTTTGCTCGTAAACATGTGATATTCTTCGTGGCATTTTTGCTCCTGCGCGACTTCTCAGCTGATTAAGACAAAACAGCGCCGCTACTGTTTGCCCACTTCTTTAAACAATCTGGACGCGATCGTGTCTGAAGCGATAACGCTTAACATGACACCATTTCTCGTTTCGCTTGAACAGATCGGCGAGGACGAAGTACTGATATGCATTGTGCACTTCCACAAAGAAATTTACAACACATTCGGAACGCCCATCTTGATAAAAGTCCGCACCGGAGAACGTTTTCACGACATCAAGGAGCGCATACAGAAAGCGATGAAAATTTCTGACGACATATTTGAGACCTACAAGATCGCAGTCGTTGTCAACGGTCAGGTGAGGTGTTCGTGTAAGGCGTTTCTGCTGTTTCACCACCACGCTTCCTTGGCATTGTTTTGACTCTCGGCTTCACGTCATACAACCATTCTTAATAGACTTCCGGGTTTGTTGCGAATTGCCTGTCACCAGTGGTGCGTTTCTCAATAGCACAGTGTTACACAGTCATTTTCGCAAATGAAAGCGCGTGGCTGAAATATGTTAGTATGACCAGGTTACACGATGCGCGAAAACAACAACTGTCTACGTGTTTTTTTCTACAATATCTGGTCTCCAACAGCGCGGAGGTCGGTTCTTTTTTCGTGAACCGCGTCAGCATGACGTAGTATGCAACTTCGGAGGGTTCAAGGTGGTGCGAAATGACTGGCAGTTAGCAGTCGGTCAAGCGGGTGGCAAATTAAATTGAAACGAATCAAGAAACGTGCAACGCTGTTATGTTTATGTCCACATTATTATTTTACGAAAGTAGCGCATCAAATATACCGCCATTGTCCCGAACAATCACCGAGTTTCCCGCGTTTTCAGTGTAACACATCTTTTGTGTATTTGCTACGAAGTTTAAAATGAGATAATGACATAAATGCAGCAATAAGTAAGATGGAAAAGTTCTTGAGCTCGTTATTGTTTCTGGAAAAATTATACAAATGAAGAAGTTGTTTGAGATTTCTTTGACAAAAAAGGGCAATCGGCAATTTCGGCGTCAACAGTATGTGTAAGAAGTGTTATGACGCTGTTCACATTTGAAAACACGGCTGTGTTACAGGTGAAATACATGTCTGAAGATCTTGATATTACGATCAATCTGAAAGATGTCATGCCGTCGTCACACCAGGTAAGTTCAGTAGTCACTGCAGTACGAACGGCTTATAATGTGCCGCGTGAAGTGTGCGCAATTCATACTTTCCTGTTGTTGCATCCAATCGAGCGACTTAAAGTGCCACGACGCTTGTTTCCATTATTACGGACACTTATTTCTTTACGTATTGACTTACAGGGGGCCAAACTATGCAGCAAAGCTTGGATTGGGCTCGACCACTTAAACAAGAACTCGAAACGTCACCAAAGTCGCACTGGCTACACCGAGAAAGCGATAAAAATACATAACTGAACTTTTCGCTGGTTGCGGAAATTCACTGTCTCCTATTTCTGCTATACGCTTTTCTTTTCTTGTCGACAATACCTTTTTTTCGCCGGTTATTCGTTGCGACGGATCAACTTGGCGAGCGCATGTATTTAAACGTTAACTTTTTGTGTAATGTTGGTTTGCGCATGCTAGCTTTTGATCGTAACGTGTTCGCTGTGCGTGTTTGACAGGTTTCGTTTCCATAGAACCGAACCCGCGACGCGAACGGTATGATAACTTTATTGGACAGTTTCGACGACTGAGCCACTTAATTCGAGCAGCGAAATATTTGCTGCTCAGACTTCTGCATATCTTCACTCACGCTGGAGTGTATTTTGGGCATTCTGTACCAGCGGCGTCGCTCAAAGAGGATGCTGCGTTATGCTACAAACGTTTAGTAGTTTTACCCTCCACTGGGGGAGATTTGTTTATTTTGAGGGGTCAAATGTGTGTACGCGATTACTTTATTTTCTATCGGAAAAGAGAAGATTTCTGTTTTTGCTTTGATTTCAAATTGACGGAGGTGACTCAAATTTACGGCGTGCTGTCTCAGAAAAGTTGGCGGTGTGCTGAGAAGCAATTTCATCCAGGGGCAAATTTCGTTCGATTTACCTGCTGCACCCGTGAATCGCAACGTGCTCGCATACCGCTTGTAACTCGAGTAATTTTTGTGCATAATCGAATTTTAAATGTTATTTGGAAGTTGCTATTAAATATTTTCGTGACACACATCGCCTTGCGCACCTTGCTGAATCGCCGCACTGCTAGACACTTAGACCAGGTGGTGGGATAGCACAATGGTGGTAGGATAGCACAATTTATGAAACAGTAAGCGCAGCACAAATACGCGCATCTCATTCTATATTCAACCAAATCACGTGCAACAGCAAACGACAATTTGTGTGCACATGAGAGTAAGACTGTCTTTGACAAACTTCCGCCTCCACCATTTCGACGTTGGTGTGCTATGGTTGGACGATTGCATAAGGTTGTCACAGTTTTGTTGGCAAACGCGCAACATACTTGTGAGACGTATATCGTAGATAGCCGTAAAACTTAGCACAACCATAGTTTTAACCTCAACGCATCTACACCGTTTAGATAATAACGAAACAAACGTTTATCACGAACGAAACCTAAATTCTCGTATAGTTTCAGCGCTGAATGGTTGGTCACTTCCGTTTCCAGAACAACCTGAAAAAAACAAGCCTTCGAATTACTGTTTTCGAATTACCTTCGAATTTAAGAGCAATGTATTGTTTGGGCAACTGACAATGAAGCTTCCTTTCCGTGGCAGAAATAGCGTAGGCGAGGTGGGTGGTCATTGATGCTAGAGAAAGAGAGCGAATCATTTGCAAGGCTATTTTGTTTTGACGCTAGAGAATACGATAGTTTCATTATATTCTCCATGTCCCTCCAGTTGTGGTAGTTTGCTGGCTGTCGCCTTCGTTCCCCCATCCGGTAACGCTCATAGCTAATAGTGTTATACGGTGGTGGCAACAAGTCAACTACTGTAGCACCGCGCAGGAAGCTTTCCGAGCATGTATGTCCAAAACGCCGAGAACAAGGCCAGATAGGCCGAAGTACCATTTTGTAAGACGAGCAGTGTTGTATTGTTACACAACACCACATGACAATTCCACGTATGCCAAGAAAACAATCGCATCTGCACAAAGTTCAATATTTTATCAAGAGGCAGGAAACAACAAATGGAGCCAGGTAAGCCATTCTTAAAGTGAGAATTGAAGGCACTATATATACTACATTACATATTCATTCATTCACTCATGGTCAGTGTGTGCACGAACTGATTTATACAACAAATGAACAGCAATACAACTCAAAGCCTACCAAATTTTCATACACAAACTGTTGCTCTATACCAGAGGTCTCCAACTTTTTTGCTTGAGGGCCACATAAGATACTGCACGGCAGTTCGAGGGCCGGACATCTTGCGTAATATTATTGTTTCGAGATATGTTGCCAGGCCCGTAACCAGGGGAGCTTGGCCGCCCTACAATTTTTTTCTCTTCTGGAAAAATGTGTTGCACATAATTTGAAAGTATGGCCGAAGTTTGAAAATTTTGGACCTCTCTCAGAAAACTCTTTGCCCCGCCTGGTGTCCCAAGCTGCTTACTGGCCTGTCTGTTAACAGATGATTCGTCAATATATTTGTTCATTATTGACAAAATGCCTGTGCAGCCAGATATGTCGCGGGCCGGATTTGGAGACCCCTGCTCTATACGCACAAACAGCCTGTCATATACAGATGTTGAAAATTCATGGTAAGATTACGTTTCCAACGAAGAAGAGCAATCTGAATATTGGCTTATTTAAAAATCCAAATAACAAAAAGAGGAAGTTTGCTAATACTTCGATCCATCAAGCGTTTTCTGCCACCTTACATATTAATGCACCAGGAATTTAAAAAATTTTCCATTCTCAAAATAGCTTTCCGAGCCTGGTGCGTAAACAGCAGGAACAAGCACAACCTCAAAAATGCTATAGCCAGTACCAAAACGTACGGCGCTACTGCTCTCGCCCTACTTGGCGAACACATTGGACCAGATCGAAAGAGAGCTGTAATCTCCTGTCAGAAGTTTTATTCCAATAAAATGCGTCTAACCTTTTTCATTTAAACAACATTGAAGGTCGTCTTTGATACAAAAGACCAACAATCACTTCAAAATCGGAAAAATATTGTTTACTGTACATAACAGGTGTTCATGCGGCAAGGTCTAGTGACATTTAATTTATTCCAAACGAACCAGTCGCAGATCCAGGCCTGGAGTTTTTTGGGGCAATCAAATAGGTGGGCGCCGAGAAGGTCTTCACTTGTTTAAAATGCAGATTTTTTTGGTGGTGGTAATGGTTGGACATCACACAAAAGTGGTTGCCATTTTTCAGCGAAGGAAACGGATGTTCTTGTTGGTCGAACTATATTATGTTTCAGGGAATCACCATAGTTTGGAAGCGTCTTATATCATAAATTCACAAAGCTTTTGAAACGGTTCCAAAACGATGGGCCCTCACTTTTCATACACTGCACAGCCATGTAGAACACTGTTGGTGACCGCAATAATCTCGTGTATCTACAAGAAGTTTTTAACTGATAGCTGTACGCTGAGTTTAATATTCTGGGCTAGATCAGAAAAATCAAAATCTGAAACGTACTCCCCACCTTACAACTCAAGTCCTCCAATAAATAGTTAAATGACAATTACGTTTCAAGGCGCAACTTGTGGAGTTAATGTGGATGCCGATGTATATTTGCTGAAGCGACAATTCAGAAGCACAAAATGAATGAAAAGTATTTTCTATAATATTAGTTCCATTTCAGACAGCTCTGCTGGCTGCTGATGCCATGAAAAAGAAGCCCAGAATGGCATGATAGATTCACACTTGACCTAAAAGCATATTGCCCTTAAATACATTTGACGCCGCTAATAAAGGCAGAATTTGAAGCAAGTATTTAATGTCGTTTGATGGTGAAGAAAAAATTTTCAAGCGCCCTTAACCAAGTTATGAAAATAAGTTTACTTACGACCCTGTTCAACAGGAGCAAGACACCGCCATCACATTGTCTAATGTCTTTTAACGTGCGTTGTACATAATGTAAGCTATTTTGCTTCAGACGTACCTGTCTATGAACAAACATTTTTCTTGCAGCCAACACCGCCACAAAATTTACCAAACAAAACGTTTAAACTTTTTATCAAATTATTGTTTATCCGTTGTAATTTAGATGAACTAATTAGCAAACAAGCTAAGTATCCGCTGCGGACTTTACGTATCACAAACGATTTGTCATTTCATTATCTTAAGCCATCAATACATCACAACGCAAATGTTCACCACAACAAAAAGACTTGTGCTGTGTACTGACCCACATTGAAAGCCCAGCATTAATAAGACAGCCACCGTTTCAAAGCGAACATGGGGTCTCGGCTTTTTCCCAGTAATCATGTTACCAGGCAGCTTATCAAGAAATTGTTTACACTAAAACAGTTTCCTTCAATTTGCAGTTGTACGAGCGGTGTGAGGTGATGCTTTTCTCTAAAATATCTGTACAATACATTGTCGACCGGTAGAAGCTGCCTGTTGAGTTTGCCACAAAAGTAGGGACTCCATTCATTACAGCTCAAACGTTCTACACGCTGCACTATAATTCAATGCTATTCGATTACTTCAAAATCAGGGGATTAGTTCCGACAAAAAGGCTCGTCCACTCACTTTTTGTTGCAAAACTAGGATAAAGGTCAAGCGCGAACTCATGGATTGCACGGGCAACACACCTGAAACTTGCTTTTCGTTTGAGACATTTAGAATCTTGCGTCAGTTATGATTTTTTATACTGAATTCCATTTCAATCTACTACCTTGCCTTTCAACGCTTTGAAGCAATATACTTGAACCAAATGGAGAATCGTGCTAACGAAGAAATGGGCTGCGTTTGTGGTTACCTGAGTAAGGTTTGGTGGTTCTCACGCGCACAAGGAATGACGGAAGAGCAGTATGGTTACTAAAGGAAAGCATTGTTCATCCTATCCGGCAATAGAGGCCGGACAGGTTTTACCTAGCCTTTAAATTCGGCAGTTCCACGAGGGGT
>Ga0210059_1008329_pt1 | contig 16386 bp, 12 predicted proteins | sample Ectturendosymbi2_FD_188042 | JGI IMG/M metagenome (GOLD analysis project Ga0210059, IMG submission 188042) | Ecteinascidia turbinata endosymbiont from Florida, USA - Sample 2 (SPAdes) (version 2) | ecosystem: Host-associated > Tunicates > Ascidians > Unclassified | place: Key West, Florida...
AAAAACTTTTAAAATATGCAGATTAAATTCAATCCTGCACTGCTCCGAACTCAAAATTTACTAAAAATGTGACAGAATATTAATGGATTGATTGATCAAAGGACACCAAAGGGTTTAGAAGTGTTGTGCTAAGTTTAGGCAATACGGTGCACTCGGATAATGATGAACAGCAATCTTCACCTTCTTGTCCAAGTTTAATGCTGTTCAAATGAAATCGAGCCTTTCATGAACTTTAACAGTTTCCAGATCATTAACTCTAACAGTTTGCGACTGCTAAATGAGTTAATTTAACAAATTAAGTTTTGTAGTGAAATGCATCTTCGCGATCATTCTTGTTTTAATCATTTTCAAATACCCCCAAGTATACAACACGAACAAATTGTGTTGATATGTGTGCTAGGCATGGTAGGGGGGCGATAGAAATTTGTTTGTCAGAAAAGGGGGCGCTAGCCAAAAAAAGATTGGGAAACACTGTACTAGACGTTGCGTCAGTTGCGATCAAATAGCAGTTACCTTACGGAACGGTACACGTAGTTCGCAATAATATCTCCTTGCAATAAATATTACTTAAGGTTAAATCTGTCTTTCTACGCTCCATTCGTGTGAGTAACAGGGGTGAAGTCTTATTTAATATGATAAGATTGTTATGGTTTCGGGATAAGAAGTGTTTGGCAGATTTAACTGTAGACCCATATCTCCCTACTACACCGATGTGTAAACACAATAGATATAAGTCACAGTAAGCTACATAAGCTCAACAACGCCGTTTAGCATCACAGGCAATGATTTAGTCAGAGGGCGAGCGTCAACAAACTGTTTCTTTGTTTAAGCACTCACCTTGTAAATAAGTTTTGCAATGAATAAGAAACTTTGCTCTGAAATTTCCCGTAATAATCCAGTCGCCTGCACACGTATTTCTGCACCATTGGTTGTTGTGCTACTAATTTGATTGAGAAGTACCACTATGTCTTGAAAGGAATTAAGCACTGTGCTGGTTGTTGCCAATTGCCCTGTCCGTCGCTGGTCAAGCAGTCTCTTTAATTTTTCACCGTTGTACTGTGGCGCAATTGTAGGTTTGCGAAAAAAATTGTACAAACCATTACAGACCTCAAAAAATATTGGACAGCTTGCTCCTCAGACAGAGCGTGGACAACTACTATGTGCAATTGGTGGTTCATATGATGCACATATGGTATTTCCCTGCCTTCCCTCTTCTGTGGCAGTCGTTGAACCCATCCATGTTTGCCGGATATCACTGCTGCTCCATCATAAACCTGACTTAAAATCTTGGACGTAGCCAGTCCAGCAATGTCAAGCTCGGAGCAAATAACCTCGGTGAGCGCTTGGGGATCACACGAACTGCTGGTTGCTAAGGAAAATAGTCGCTCCGCTACCACCTTCGTATCTTCATTTAAAAAGCGAAGAACTATGGAAATGTTCTCCACACCGGTAGAATCTCGGGTACCGTCAACTTTTAAGGTAAACCCCGAATCTCCTACCTCTTGCACAATCGCTTCTTTGACAATACTGCTCATCACGTCAACAAGCTCATTTTGGATTTCATGGCTTGCATACGTAGCATTTCTTGGAACCGTTTTGACTATTTCTGTCAACTGAGGGTCCTTTTTGATGAAAAAATTTAGCAGCGACAGAAAAAGCCCGCTTCCCCCATCCTTCATGCTAGAAAATGCCTCAACTGTCCCTCTAAACGCCAACTGGTGAGTGGCTAGAAATTCTATAACATCAATTCGGGGTGAAATACAGTACTTGTTCATTTCTATTGCATTTGAATTGAGTAATGTGGAAATTTCCTCGCTGTTTGTTGACCGATTTTCTTTTTATTTCCACATGACACAACACGCCAAATGATCTTTTGAATGAGCATGCCTGGGGAAGCCTTCTTGGGCTTCTGTTGCGTGTTTCCAGTCACGATACCCTTTTAGCGTAAAGGCTTGGTCAACACGTCTCCCCTGGGATTGAAACAAGCATCGACTACTGAACTTGCGGCAAGTGCAGCAATATGCCGCATCAACTTTCACCGAATACTCCAACCAGTCCCACTTTTCATACCAAGCAGAAAGAAAATATCTATTCGTTTTTCCAAACAAAGTAGCGGGATATTTATGAAGCCTAACCTGTTTGGGTCGATCTTCGCCAAGATCGTCTGGAGCAACAACTGTCTGATTGTTGTCGACTCGGTCGAGAACAGAAGTCTTTTGCAACTGCAATTCATCTTGATTGGATGACAATGGCTGCGAATCAGTGACCTAACTGAGTGCTGGATCCACTTTCTCATATCCATCGTAATCTCGAAACTAACTGGCTCGCTGAGCAGTGCACAAGCAATACTAGGCCACCAAGAAACTCCGCGAAGTGAACTTCTACGATCACTAACCTAGCGCACAATTGATTCTAAGTTTTTGTGACGTCACAGTTTCACTTTTTTCCCGCCGCTTTGCTTGCTTAACTTGCAGCGCTTCATTCTTGCGCACTAGATCATTTCGAGGTGCGCTCGACATGAAGTCCTACTTGAGGCTGTGATCAGTGTCTAGGGTGGACAACTTCTGAGAATTGAGAGGGCATATTCTGAGAAGTGAAGGGAACTGCCCTTTGGCGCCCCCTCTTAGCGCCAACCTGTGACAATTAACAAGGGAACTGTAACTGCAAGGACGGTTGAAGAAGTATGTGCGATACAATTTGTGAACGTTTTTTACACACGTCTGTTGAGAAGCAAACTTCTATAGAGTTGTTCCTTTCCGCGCTATCAGGTCAAATGCGAAATCTTTCCTCTCTCGCTCGTGTTCGTTCTCAAACTCGTCGTCGCCGGGATTTTTCGCAAGAACGGCCGATTACAATTTAAAAGTTTTAATCAGGTGCGTTGCTTTCTCAGGGTCCTCAACATTGTTTTATCAACGATTCTCATCCGAGCTTATGCTAGTGGCGTAGCAACCCACTGGCTACTCTGGCTATAGCCAGGGGCGGCAAAATCTAGTCGCCATAAATTCATGCGGCCTGTGTTAGTAAATAGGTTCCCCATCCCTGCGCTAAAAGGTCTTTCTTAGTAGACATCTCCACGGACTGACCTTCAAGGTGAATGCAACTCTCCATAAAGCTGAATCAGTGGGAACCCCCATAACGCTGAATCAATGGGAGTTTATCTCTCTGCGATGAGATGATCCCATTTTGGGGTGAAATCAGATAGTGGTATCCGCAGTGCATTTCTTACGTCCACTCTGCCTTCGTGATATTGTCTTGGTTGCTGTCACTGCAAGAAACCCCGCTTCATAATAATATATGTTTTCGTTTTGGACAAAAATAATTTTCTTTCTGTGTGAACCGGCGACAAATGCCTCGCGGACCAGTACCAGGCCACGGACGAGTGGTTGCCGACCCTGGTGTTACACAGCACAATAAAACCTTGCCATTTCATGTTTACACTCTTTTCTACCCAGCCTTGCATCGTGGTTCCAGACACACCATGACGTCAAGCCTTAGTAACTAAGCTGCCAGCAAGCCGTCTTTTTTCGGTCCTTCCCGAACGCACGGGATGGTCAGTTCATTATGACATCATCAACAGAGCTGTAGTTTATCACTGTTTTGCGTTCGTTTTGCATAGCTGTCAAAAGCATCTCGATCCGTTAGCCTTCTTTTCCATTGGGCTGCAACAACTGAACGAGAAAGTTATGTAGGCGTACCACTTTTGTTGTCTCTTAAATATGATGTACACAGGCAGTGGCGTAGCAACCCACTGGCTACTCTGGGCTATAGCCAGGTGCGGCACGTTTCAGGGGGCGGCAAAATCTAGTCGCCTATTGTAAGCAGAGATAATTGAAAAGAGATGAGGATTTTATTCAGATTTATTAAAAATTAAGCTTTCTTTCATCAGCTATAAGCCCCACGCCCCATGAGAATCTTCTTTGGCTAATGAGGGCGACACAGCCGATATTACTATCGCCATGGTTCCAGCCATCTTATGCTCACCGCTGCTTTGTCACTACCTATCTCTCAAAATTATTGCGTAACAATGGCCGCTATTCGGGAATCTACTCGAAACGCTTCTACTCCAGTAAGCTCCAGAATCGTTCGTTGGTCAAGGTCCAGCCACTACAGTTGCAGCTGGCCTTCAAAGCAAGCAAACTGGTTGCCGCAGTTAATCAGAAAGCTCTGTAGTAGTTAAGCTATTGCTCTGTGTTTTATTGATAGGAAACCGAAGTTGCGTACTTGCTTACTTTCGCTCATCCGGTGGAGTCGCCTTGATAGGTGACTAAAAGGCTGTTTGTCTTAGGCTGTTAATGTATGCAGGTTTTTCTGAGAAAATGTGTAAGCGTCAGGATTTCGGCGGCGGTTATGCGTTGTGCTGATAAAATGCAGCACTGGTTGAAAAATTGACTGGCAGAGCGGAGTGTATTTCTTATGCGATATTTTTCAAATTTTATCTGAATGCGCCTGCTGTCTGTGTGCTGATGTGACTGCCCGGCCTTTGCCTGGTAGAGTGCGTTTCTGGTAATGTTTTTGTTGAATATGCGAGCTGTCTTTATGCTGCAGAATTTGTTTGGCTTAGGTCTGGCGTAGCCCACTGCGTTTCGTGTCTATTGACATAAGCGCGAAAAGAAATTCTTTTTCACAAAACGATTAGGACTACCGTTGTTGTGGTCATATACACCGGTTAATTGTCTCAATGCAGATTAATTTTTGATGGTGATTTTCTTCCTAGTCAGGCTTGCTAGTTGCATTTCCCCTTGGTTAATTTCTTCTGTTTTGTTTGCGTTTCGGTTTCCTGTCGTTCGTTTCGAAAATTTTTGTTGGGAGTCGAGTAATGGTGACTTCGGTCATAGCGACTTCTTGCAAAAATATCGTCAAAAACAAAAGGTGCTACCATGGTTGACTGAGCACGATGACGTCACAACTATCACAGCACTGCCCTGACCAGGGTCGGTAGACTGTGCTCCTACGCCACTGACTTATGCACTGTGTTTTCACCCACACCAGTGGAAATTTTCATCTACACCCGTCCGCACCGTGTTTACCATCAACACCAGGGAATTTTATCATCCGCACAGGACCGTACGGTCGGACATAGTGAAACGCTCTGATTTAGGCTATTGAAATTGAAATCTCCAAAAATCCGCCTCTAGTGTTGCATATTTTCATGTGGGTAAGCGTTCAGAAGTGAGGGGCACTGCCCCCTGGAACCCCCCATAGCGCAGGACCTGCTGGGCAGGCAGTCAATAACTGTTGAGCAGCAACGCTACTTGTGCCAAAATTATTGTTGGCCGTTATTCTGAAACAGCTGGAAGCTGAGGCCTTCGCTTTGAGAAAAATGTATAGTGTGCCGCGATTTGATTACAGACTTTATATTCACTGTGCCCCAAAACTTTTTCATTTGTGACAGCCAAAATTATTTTATAATACTGTACATTGTAATAATATCGCAATCCACATAAAACGGTGGTTATGCCTCTGGATTACTGCTGGAGGCAATATTACACCCAGGTCGGAAACCATAGCTCGCAGGAAGTTGCCAAGATTAAGCTTGAAATCCCATCTAATCGCAAATGATATTTAATGCCTTCAAACGCGAATAAAAACTGATGCAAAAAACCTGCAAAATTGAAAAACGTTTTTTATTATATTTTCTGTCTAACGACTTTGTTGAAGTAATTAAATGTTGTTTAGACAAACTATAGATAATCCACATCACAAAAAATGTCGAATAGAGAGCGTAGTTTGAAACTTCCGCAGTGACAATGAAAAGAGGAAGATAAATCCGATTGAAAATAACGTCTCAGCTCGATTACGATGAGATGATCGGAGACTTTACAAGTATTAAATCTCGCAGGACGTTTCTCTAATCTAAGGCAAATGGCAACTACTTTCGGTACGCAGAAAAACTATGTTTCGTACAGGTATCATCACTTTTAGTTGTCTCTAGGTTCGCAGTGCTTTTTTCGGCCGGCAAGAAATTTTCAAATGAATAAATTATAAAGATTTTTTCACTCGGTAATACGCAGCTACATGTTAGCTAAAATCTTATACAAACTAGCGCAAAACTTTGTGAAATGCACGCACTTAACTTTGCCTCCTTTCCTTTGTCCACAAAATTGTTCCGCATTATTTGTCGGTCGTGCAAGTAATTTTATCATTTGCCGCTCCACCAACATTTCATGTGTTTTGCCTATTTGCGAGCGTAAATAGGTAGAAAAACCACCACTGCAAAGTCCAGGTGCATAAAAGTAAAGGACACTTAAAGCTGCAGTGCAGCTTAACTACGCAAGGCAAAAATTGTGAATATTGAGTCATATGAAACAATAAACCATTACCATTCATCCGGCACACTCGTTCCTGTTTATCATTATATTGGGCGGCTATATGCTTCTATTTCATCAGTCAAACATGCGCAGTATAAACTGCGTTTGATAAGTTGTTTCTACATCTGTGACGTGGCAGTTGCAAAACCTTTGTACATTAAACTTCCAATTCATAAGGAACAATTTAGATTGGTGTCAAAGCCCATACATTAAGAATAATTATAAAATTGTGTTTGGGGGGAACTTTGGGAAAATACATGGGTTGCTGTCTTGTGAAGTCTGTTTTTTTCGTGTATTGCGTCATAAACCGAATAGTTGATCCTGCGTCCAGACGTCACCTTTGTATAAGAACGCGTCTGCGCTTGTGGTTATAGCGAAAGCGAGAAAGGTAATAACAATTAATGTTAACAGTTTTCTCCAAGTCAGTCATTACTGGAACGAGTGCTGTTCAACAAGAGTGAAATAATTGTATTATAGGTTCAATTCGGTTGTCAGTTCGTTTTGATTGACGTAACTTTGCACTCGCATCTCCATTGCAGTTTCTTTTACAACTTTCGGCTTATTACACTGTCTAATGTCCATCACAGCAGCATGCTTTTTCCGTCTTTTTTCATATTCATATAGGCCATTTTGGTAAAAATATTTCATTCAAAAAAGGTCGTAGCACGGTTTACTGATCATGATGACGTCATAACAGAGGGGCCCCGCACCTGCTAGGACCGGCCCTGGATAGAAGGCAAGAGCAATTGCCATGTTTCCACACCACTGTTTATGAAGCTCGCAAGTATAGCTGGACTGGACATAATGCTGAAGCAGCCATGATATTTGCCGTCTCAATCTATTCTTTACCACGCAGGAAACCTGGTAACAGGTTTTTAGACTAGCGGTTTATTGCTGACTATCTCAACGATGGCAATGTAATCGTCCGCCTCGAGCATGAACGCGATCGCTGAAAAAACTGTCATATTCGTAAGTTACTTCGTAGATGTTTCATGCCTGCATGAGCGCAAACAATTTTTGCTTTTCACTTACCGCCTGCGTGAGCGCTTTTCAAAGTATGTCTTTTTTGCAGCGTTCTTCGTGTTGACTTGTCTCAGCCTGTTCACAAGTTTGTCGTTCAACAGCATCACTGCAGCCGCGTGGGGATATTCGTTCGGTCTCGGATGGGCGGCTTTCCCAGTTACGCTGATCGCCGGTCTCACAATGACAGCGCTGGAGCTGCATACGTCGACCACTTAGATCTTCGAGTTTGCCCAACCCAGTCAGGCTTCAGAGCCTATGCTCGTTTGTCTTAACCGTGATTCACCCAAATTTACTCAATTGTGTTGACGCAGTTTATACCCCATCGCTGATGGATGCACCTGCTGTGAAACGCGCACGCTGATTTTTAACATGATCGTGGGTCAGCGGGTTTGCTTCTGATTTGTGCCTTTAATTCAAACTAATAAACCGTTTTGTGGATGTAGATGTGTTTATCAGCTGTGGAGTTTGCTAGGCTAGTTGCAGTACAGTCGATATAAAAAATTTGTTTTGCAGAGTTGAATCTTATTGGCTACCGTATTTTTTCGGACAAACGGCGCATTGAAAATCCTTTTAATTTTCTCAAAAATTTACAGTGCGCCTTGTAATCCGGTGCACCTTATGTAATGACGAAGCCGGATCGCTTGGATTATCGGAGTATTACTGCTACCATAGTCAGGTGCCTCGCCGAGTAATACCTTTCGTGAAGACTCGGATAATCCGGGCATGCCTGATGTCGAAATTGCGCGTCTGTTAAATTCAAATTATGAATTTGTAAAAAATTAATGCGCCTTATAATCCGGTACATCTTTGTATGAAAAAACCATTCAATGATCGTTCATTGATATTGCGCTTTATTGTCCACAAAATGATGGAGACTTTTCGTTTGTGTAATTGTAACTTGCTGAAAGTTTTAGCCTGAGTGCAATTAGTGCTCAAACAAATGTACAAATGAAACCAGTTATAAACAAAACCGAGTCAGCCTCGGAAGGTCCCAGGTGTGCTGTGCGTGTGATTTGGATGGCGTGTAAATATGAGCTGTGCTACCGTGCTGTACACATGTGCTCTGCGCAAAGCGGAGGAAGTTTTTCGGATTAATTGCATTTGACCGTTTCAGCACATGCACATGTAATTAAAACTAAGTCGTATAACTGATCCAACTCTGGTGTAAATACCGGTGAGTTGAAAGTGGAAATATCATGCATTACATTGAAAAAGACGTTTCACAAAACATTTATTCTCAAGACATGAGTCAAACAAGTGTTTCGATGTAAGATTTCTAATCAACTAATGGCAACATTAAGTTCACAACACACATTGTGACACCGTCGTCTCGCGCACAAATATACCCGCAAGTTTTTTCCAAGTCGTCAGTGAATGAATCATGCGCGGTGTCTCATGCCAACAACAAACAATAGCTCCCTTTCCACTTGAAGCACTTTTCAACGCGTAGCGCTTCTTTCCGCTACAGTACCTCAAAGTGTGAGCCAGTGGTGTCTCAAGGGATTGGATCTCCCGAGAAAGAGTTCGATAAATACCGTTCGGCTGACAAAACTCCGTAAAACATCCGCTCGCAACAGGGCACGCGTACATCTTGCCTTTTAAATATCGACGAAACCTCAACATCAAACTTTGAAGGCGTAAAACGAGTACGTAGCGGCGAGATAGTTGAGTATATACAAGGGCCAGTTTGCCGTTCCCATGCGTCTCGCCTATGATCTGGAACGCGATCGCGAGTAACGTCGGTAAGGAGACCTGGAGCGAGAACGGCGAGGCGAATATGACGGCGAACGTCGTCTTCCATGACTGCGCGAGCGAGATCTTCGGGGCGAGTTGCTCCTCCTCGACTCGCTATCTAATCGAACGCGTATGTATGCAGTTTCACCCTGAAGACGTATATACATAATTTTACTTTTGTTTTTCTACGAGTTGCGATGAAATGCTGCAAAAAAGTAGCTATAAATAATAATAGACGAAGGTTAGCGTACAACCGTAAAGACGGCATTAGCGTACAACCGTAAAGACGGCATTAACAAAAGCGGGTCTGTGTAATTGTTTCGCTAGAAATTCCTATTGCGAAGTGCTATTCTAAAATTATCTGTTCGCAGGACAATGTGCATAACGAAAATAGAATCAGGGTTCCTACGCGATTTTGAATATAAATTTCCAAAACTTTTTCAAGACCTTTTCCGGACTTTTTCCACACCTAACATTTCCGTATGACCTACCCAAGTCAAATACAGACACTATTATATTTAACACGGTGTAAGTAAAATTATATCAACCTTGAATAAAATATTATGAAAACGTATGTCAAAAGATCAAGTCTAGAAAATTATTTTCTTTTTCCGTACTGTAAGATTGCGCTGGAACCCTGTGTAGAACATAAAAGAATGAGCGACCAATTAGTGTACATTCAGTATTGTACAAACACAACACCGAACTAGACAAGCAAACGACGGCATCGGCATTTCGTTAAATGTTACCTCGTGGGAACGAAACTTGGTGTCGTCTAAGTGTTTAACAGCAAACTTCATATCATCGTGGCTCATGAACTCTACGATGCCAGTTCCGTCACGATACACGTCCGCGTAACAGACGTCTCCGGCCTCCCTCATGTGGTCTTTCAAATCCTGCCAACTCCCACTTGCTGGGATACCTAAACAAAGCAAACCAGCCTTCAAAATTTTGCATAAGGAGTCGCGCGACTGTTTGAGGAACACTTCCGCTTTGTATTCATCAGGTATTCTTTCAGTAATCTGCACAGCAGAAACGGTTGGCCTTCATATCACGACGGAAACTTCGTCTCAAAATCTGGTGTGTATTAGAGACATACACAATGGGGATACAACTTCAAACTTCATCCAACAGCCTCAGCGAAAATGTTGGACAACTCGGGCAGACAGTAAGCGAAATTTGTCACTGCATAGTCAAGCAGTCATCACTGACATTCCAACAGCTAAATGTAATTTCACTGGAACAAGAGGTTGAATTCGCAAAAACCTTTAAAAAACTTAACTGGTTTTTCGCTTCCCCAATGTTGAAAAACCACGCACATCAAAACATCTAACAATCTTCTGAGATGCCGTCCAGACATGTGTAGGCACACGGTCCAGCAACGGAAACACGAAAAAATCTTCACCACCTATATAGCGAACAGCTTAAAACAGCTTGTATTGCGCGAAAAAAATATCTGCAACGACACTGTTTTGGAGATGTCAGCAGAGGGGCAAGATATTCGTTTTTATTATATGTTTGAAACAAATTTATCTGGGCACAACAAAATTTGGAGGGAACTGCCCCTGAATGCCCCCCGTGTATACGGACCTGGATGTCAGTGCAAATTGTTTGCTAACTGACGTGTCCCTTGCCGCTCAGCTTATCTTTCACCTGGTAAACAGCGTTTGGGAAGCTGCTGTTTGTCCGTGACAACCGAAGTACTTCAGCCCTAATGGACAAAACCAGCACATTTTTTCACACGACGCCAGAAAGTAAACCTGATAATTGTTAATTTGACTCAAACCTCTCATGTAAAAGACAAAATCAATGTTTTCCTGCCCCTGGGCTCTTCCAGAGGAGCCATGGGTGGCAAAATTTAATTTTACCCACTTGAAACTAAGAAAAGCTTTTGTTTGTTTTCTTAGTTAAGAATTTAATGGGAAAAATGACAAATTTCAAAATTGAGGAAAGCCCCTCCCTTCTGACGCCTATGGGCTCAGCATCATCTAAATCAAATCTACCAGAAAAAACAACAACTTTGGCATCACATACCTTCAACAACAACTCTGTAATTGGTTCGCTTTGAAGGTGGTCCTGGTCTACCTCTAACATAATTTGAACGGCCAGTAAAGAAACTAGCTGAGCTTCTTGGACGCTCCACTTTCAGACGAAATCCGTCCAGATTGTAGTCATTTCTGCCTTTGACTGCATCATCAGCATCCCTATACAACATTTCAATTTTTTCATAAAACAATGGCTTCGTGATTAGCAGCACTAAGCCAAGTTAACAGCGAATAATGGTGGCTATTTTTCGGTCAGGTTTGTGAAACAGCTAACAAGACAACGTCAAGTTGACGAAGCATTCATACCACGTGACACTCCCAACTGTTACTTTTAATTTTAACAGTAACTCCTAAAGCTCCACTATCCACACTCCTTCCACATCCTGTGACCAATGATTCCCCTGAAATTCAAACTAAGTTTCCCTTATGGTTCCTCCAGTCCAATTATCCATTCCATCCAATTTATCCAACTTTTAAGCATAAAATAAAACCAAAAATTGAGAATGCTTTAAAACTTTTCTATGCACAGTAAGCTGTATTACGTTGCCAGCAAGTTTAATAGAATGTGTACAAAAAACAAAACTGTGTGATCTAAAATTAAACTTAAGGCAGTGGTTAAGTAATGCAGCAGTTTTTCCAAGCTCTAATTTCCTACAACAGTCAGACATTTCTGCAACCGACTCAAATATATTACAACACGTAAAAAATAAAGAAGACACATGTGCATGCAGAACAAATTAACAGCATAATCAAGCACAGGTTGTTGCTTCTTCATAAATCAAAAAGCAAGACAGAATTAAGATGCACAAAAAACATCTCACAAAACTCATGCATCTGCAGTTAAAGAAATATTCACCACAGCAAACAGTTAATTAGTTGATGCTATTACACAAAATTATAAACATATTTACTACATTACACCTGCAAATTTATCGGAGACTATTTTTAAAGGTAGAGGTTTACAAATTGGTAAAGAAGTTTTTTTTCTGACAAAATCTGTTCATACTCAAAACAATGCAAAATGTAACAATTTCAAACAAAGATGGGTAGACAAGTAAACATGCCTAAAATTATGAAAGAAGCAATACGATGTTCTAACCAGCTGAGTCCAAATGTCAAAGAATGTTTTCATATGAAAAATTCAAGATGTTCTGTTTGACACCACATGCAGCCTATTATATCAGTATGTAAATAAACAAAAATAGTCCAAGACAGGCACATGGTTGCCAGCAAAAACAACTGATTTACAAATGTAGTGCCATCAGCAATAAAACCCAAACTGTTTTGGGTCTGGGCAGCAGCATTTCCCTGACATAGATAGCTGTTACTCAAAAACCATTTTATTTTCCAGACATACAACTAGAGCAAAATATCCCAGCACAAATTTACAACAATCAAAATGACATTGTTTCAAACTCTTCATGGTGTGCAGGGGCATGTTTTGCAATACTATTTATTAACTATGGATTAAACAATTATCTTCATATAATAAGCAGGATATTCAATATTCAAGAGCAACTGTAGAATGACACGTTTAACTTGTTACACAATTAGTACCTACTTGCTTGTAAATGGGTATTCCCAGAAGTTTAAAACAAAACAAAAAGATGCCACAATTGTACATCTAGAAAGGACAAACAATGGAACTTGCACAGCGTATTTCTTGAAAAACAAACTTAAATTCTTTCAAAAGCATAACTTGCAAACTCACATTTAAAAAATTGCCACTATAGCTTTGTACTTGGCATGTAGACGGAAGTATGAGTTAATTTATTTGCAAGTATGGGTTTGACTCTGACAACTCCAAGTTTTATTGAAAAGGCATTTTGGGTACTGGTATTGTTAATGTTAGTGGCAGTTGATATGTAAAAACTTGGAAGTTCAAAAGTTTTCACCTTTTTTCACTAACATCAACAAATGTGAACACTTGCTGTACCAAGAGAAAGGTAACCCACTATCAACAGAGATGCTTAACTGCTCTGAAGAAAATGTTGTTTGATGCAAAACTAAACAACTCAAAGAGTTTTTGCTCCATTGAGCTTAAATTTTCAGAGATAGGTATGAAGAACATTTGTATAAATTTATTGCATAAAACAAGAACAAAAAATTGCCGTGTTTTATGCAACAACTGATTATATTTTGCTGTTGGCAGAAAAAGGTTGTTGCATTCTTGCTCAAATGGCCTCAAATTTAAGGTTGTGTGTAAGTATGAAGAACACTCATGTAACTTTCATTGAAAAAACAACAAAAAAGCTGTGCGCATTTAAATGAAGTGATGTTTGTTTTCGTATGCCATGTATAGGTGATGGGCTCAAAACACAAACATATTCATGTACCAGTGCAGAACATGTTAATATTTATATGATATAATGTCTAGTTCTGCTGCTTTGATTTTGAACTTGTTGTCAACAACAAAAATACCAAGTTAACCATGATAAAAACCAACTTGGTTGGATTCCAAGTTGCAATAACAAAAGCCCCCAGTTCAACACTAAATCACAAGGAAGACTGTAATGGTTACTTTTTTTTTTCTTCCATTCAGATTTTGTGAAACACTTCTTAAAATACCTGCAGGTTTACCAACTGGTCTATCTGCATCTACTGGGCTCTTTTCATAATGCATTTAAATTGAAGCGTTTGTTCCTTTTGAAAAATATATTTTAGATAAATAATAAAGTTGATGAGTTAAGGGTTTGAAAGACAACTTTTTAGTACTCATTGAGCAAGTAATGAAGGATTAGGTCTTGTTTGCAAACCATGGTATAGATTTCAGTCATCTTCACATATTTTGAGATTCATGGGACTATCAGCATTTAATTTTGCAACATGAAAGTTAACGCACAACTTTGACATGAACATCCTATATTTATCTAATCTTTGAAGAAAAAAAAATAAAATTATAAATATTTTCATCTGAACAGCATTTGAAAGCTGTCCACTATATCAGTGGTTCCCTAACTTTTTTTGAGCTCGACCCAAATTTTGGTTTGGTGAACACCATGCAACCCAAGCCTGAAACAGCATGTGAAAAAAATGATAGTATGGATGATTTTTGTAGTTGCTAAGTCAGTTTTGCAATGTGAGCAATTTACTCCTTTCTCAAGTACCTACGCTACAAACAGACACAGGCAAGCAACGGGAACATTGAAAATTCACAACTCAGGTTTGGATTGTCTCAGCACGACCTAATTTTTAATCCTTCACAACCCTTGTTTGGGTCACGATCCATATTTTGGGAACCACTGCACTGTATAAATATTTGATCATCATCTGTTACCACCTTACCATATTGCTTTTATTGCATTTTGAAAATTTGGCTCCGAGGGACTGAACAAATGAAAACTTTAGATGCAATTAAGACAATCATGATGTAATCACAAAACACAGAACTAAAGAATAAGCTAACCTTACCGGTAATCTTCATAATCTATGAATGCATATGGTGTTCCACGCTTGTTCTTCAGGTCAATGTGCCTAATAGTGCCATATTTATAGAACAAATCATCTAGCTCTTGTTCTCGAATGTTAGGAGGAAGATTTCCAACATAAATGCGACAATCAGTGGAACCAGCTCTGCCCGTCATAGTTACAACAAAAGCACTGTTAACAAGAATCACCTGTGAAACTGATAGATAGACAAGTCCATGTTTAGGAAAGGTTGGAAAACACGGTTTTACAAAATTGCACATAAAGCTAATTGCTACTTGAACTTTTCACTATATTATTGTTCAACTGGTATTCATCACCACTACAGCATGATGAAGACTCAGAATTTTTGTTGCACTTCAAATGTTCCCTACTGCAAAACATTTGGCAATCATGACTATCATGGGAAGTATTCTTGACAATTCCAGCAAAACTCCAAGTGTTATTGGAAACACAAAATATATGGTTAGCAACAAACTGCATTTGTAATCACCTTCTACATCTTTTACAAGACACTACTGAATGCCATGAAAGAGAAATGTCATAATTTTTACTATTGACTTTGGCAAAGAACCTTCAGTGAGAAAACAATGTTAAACTCTTATAAATGGCATGGGGAAGACTTTAGAAAAGCAGTTCACATTTGTAAAGTAGAGCAACATGTAAGATAAAAAACTTAGTATTCAGAAATAACACACAAACATAAAATTGTTTGCAGAAACCAAACTTCCAGATATTTCATTTTTTAGTTGAGTATTGTTGTATGCTGTTTTGCAAAACGCAATGGAAGTTATTTACGGGTTTTCTTTGACAGGTTAATCCTTATTTTGATTTTTATTAGTTGAAATGTTGTACTCACACTGCTAAAACTAATTATCCAATTAAGGGATTAATTACTTTGTTTTTAGGCCATAACTAACTTCATCTGGCCCCAATCCCAAACTGCTAGATAGTAGTATTTCACTCAAGCTTTTATTGGAAACCATTAATATAGGCTAGGTTTAAAAGTTGATTCCAACAGTGATCACGGTAAAAGCCCTTCTCAAAAGGCCGCTGCTGTGCACCAAGCCAGCTTCATACAACAACTCGTTGCTAGATGGGCATGGCTAGACAGGCTTCATCAATGATTCGCAATGTTATCTGTGCTGTGATTGGTTGAAAACCCTTATTAAGGGAATAAGGTTACATTTTGTAAATATGCTGCCCAGAAACAATGGCAGGTTTTCTACTCATGTATATACAAGTCAGCTAGTACTGAACGTGTGAATGTATTTATCATCATTAGAGCTCGACCGATGTATCGGCACACCGATATGACAATGTTGTCGATTTCCACCGATATATATTAGCACTATTTGTTCATAAAAGTGTTGCACTATTGCTCTGCATGGAGTGTTCGGAAACCAAGTTGCTACTTCATCTCTGACCCTCGCTGATTAACACAAATGTTCTGTCCTGTTCTTAGTACACAGAGCCTTCACGCATACAGACCGTTGTGAAACAGTCCTGACAAAACGCTCTGACGTAACATTCGCTTGTAGGTTTTGGCGCGGTAAGCAGTTGATTGTCTGTGAACAAACTATGTTACGTGTTGTTGTGTTGTGGTTAGCTGTTTTATCAAACTCTGTCTAGGCTAGACAGTTTTGCATTCAGCGTGCATCAAAAAAGTGCCTACGTCACAGCGAGCAGGACCCAGGTTTACGCAGAATTCGATGTTGTACAGTTCTTCATGGCAGGGAAGTGATGGTTTTAACACTTTGAGAGCCGGCGTACGATATATTCGTACTTCGATTTCGGCCTAAAAAACAGCAGTTTTCAGTTGCCTTACCAACGCCCTAGCTCCTCCGCCG
>Ga0210059_1008330_pt1 | contig 16385 bp, 8 predicted proteins | sample Ectturendosymbi2_FD_188042 | JGI IMG/M metagenome (GOLD analysis project Ga0210059, IMG submission 188042) | Ecteinascidia turbinata endosymbiont from Florida, USA - Sample 2 (SPAdes) (version 2) | ecosystem: Host-associated > Tunicates > Ascidians > Unclassified | place: Key West, Florida...
GAGAGAAAATCAAGATTAGAAGAAGTTTGAATAAAAACGTGACTGTCATTTCTATTATTGTGCAACGATTTTAATTACTGGGTACTGTCCTGAGTCGTGGAACCAGTAAACTGTATACGCCCCTGAAATTAACCAATCAAATCAAAGTAATCATTAAATCATGGGTAAACGCCCCCTGAATGTTACTAAAAATAGCAAAGTCATGTGATCCATCACATGACTGCTACATGAAATATTAAGTAATGTTACTAAAAACAGAAAGATGTTGTAATCAGTCACATGACAACTACACGAAATATTAGATAATGATACTAAAATTAGAAACATCTCGTGACTTGATACACTCCAATCAGACTATAAAAAGGGCTGCTTTTGCTCAATCGGGAGTTCAGTTTTCTGAATTCCTTCTTTGGTTTGCCCTGCCTTGAGCTTGTCATCCTTTGAAGTAAAAGACTCTGCCTCCGGACCATTGAGAGCCTCCTTATATGGTGTCGCCTGTTTTTGTGTGAGGTTAAGTCATTTGGGTTCATATTCTTTGCACTTGCCCCTTTGATAAGAGTCAACCTCACGGCTTGTCTGGGAGAGATACTGTCTCTGTACAGTGCAAGTTTGGCTAAAACCAAACTGGCCGCCGCAACTTGACTGCTATTGTCAAAAGACCGATGTCTTGTGCAGTCCAGTAGTACTCTTTCCAGGATAAGAGGTCGCTCAGTTGAAATACCTCTGGGCTTGATCTCTCAAAAGGAACAATCCAAGTCGTTATGTACACAACCCAGGAATCTGTTTGTCCCTCAGACAGATACTGGTGTCTTGTTTACGTGAAGAGTCAACCAGGAAACAGAGCGCCGTTCTCTTGATCATGGAGATGGTTAGAGAAGGGACTCTTGTCATCTTATGAGACTCAATTCACTGAGAAAGTAGAAAAGTCACAGTGACTAAGCTTTCCATACCAAGACGATACTCTGAAGTAATTTCACCATACGGATTCTCGGAAATATGGTCACGTGTTACAAATGACGTGAACCTTTTCTTGATAAATACGACAAAGGGAAAAAGGCGTTGGTTGACATACGTTTTGCACCAAACGGTCACGACTCAGAGACAGTTGAGCAGACAGCGTATGTGTAACATTTATATGTATTAAAAACAACCTAACGTAATAACATTTAGTCAGCGTTTGAGATTTATGTGAATGTATCGCTGTGGTCAATTCCAGTCTGAGAGTCAACGTATTGGAAAACCACTTTATTCGGTGAGTTATGTTTATTGTATTACTTGAACTTTATAATAAAAGACAATGAATTAATTTTGTGTGTCTTTCTTATTGAAATAACCGGGATTAGAAGTCTTTGATAGGGGGGTCAAGCAAACTTAGATTTGTCAATACCGTCCTTGCTACGTCTGTGGTCGAACTCACGTAGGAACTTCGGATGTAGCTAAATATGGCGAAGTTTAGCCTAACAACTAAACTTTTCCGTAATATATGTTTCGAGTCGATCTTGATGAACTATAAAATTACTTATGATACTTTTATGAAAAGGTACCTCGGCCACTGTTCCCCCATGTGAAAGGGCTGGGGCGCAATGACCTCGTCATGTCCCCGCTCTCCGGCGTCCTTGCTCCTTTCTAGTCGGTTAACCATCAATAGTAACGGAAACAAAATTTTCTTTACCAAATTCTTGGCGTAGTTCAGCAGCAATCATTGTGGCAATGCAATTAACAATTTTTAATTCGCATTTCGTTCTTGCAATGGGTAATTTAGGTTCAAAATTTTTTGAAAATAGCTCAAAATTTGCAATCAGAACTTTTAGACTGTCTGTTAATAGCAATGTGATACGCTAAAATAGCTTCTTTCGTTGCTAAGAGTAGACACTTATCAGAATCAGCAGTTAGAAGTGTGTCACACGAAATTACGACATTACATTGCTGCATCAACAGAAGATTTGCGCTTTTACGTTTCCAAGTGGTTGTCAATTCTGAGCGTCCGGCATGGCTAATTGAAAAAAACAGATATTCTAATTCAGCACAGTAATTTTTAGACAAAGTCCAAACCGAATCCTAAATGAGAAACTGTTAGACAAAGAAAAATTGCATAGGCCTACCAGTATTTTCAGAGTGATTAAATGAAAGGAGAAAATGATAAATGGTTTTTGCAGAAGGAAATGCGTTCGGCTACAGGCGAATCATTTCTAGCCATTTGCACGTTCGTTAAGACCTTGTTCTAGCCGTTCTTGTTCTACTCGCTAGCCGATCACTTTTAAACACAGGTGAATAAACTAAATAACGTAAGTGTTAATCATATGAAAATTCCCAAAAAGTATCGCAGGCCGCACGAAATGTCCTCGTGGGTCGCATGCCGCCCGCGGCTCGTGCGTTTGAGACCCTGATCTAACACAACGAAACAAGAAAGAACAAGATCACACATCACTCTTCAGAAAGTTGGCTAAGTAGACCAATCACAGACTGCTAATATTCGTCTAGGGCTATCCTGGCTGACTGAATGCCAAACCGGGACTTTTTGGTTGACTGACCGGGACGCCGGGACGAAGCCTATACAACCGGGACTGTCCCGGCTAAAACGGGACGTATGGTATGCCTAAGTATATGGCAAATTAATGAGAACAAAAGAAAAACATGGCAATGTTATTGGCAATATAGATTTTATGATACTTCATGTTTTTTGAAATTCACATTTTCTTCATACGTTTCATTTTATAAATTTGACAACTGTAAATTGTATAAAGTATCTGCGTTGATGGAAAAAAGATGCCTACTCAGCAAGCAAAACAAATACTTGCTTTAGATGATAGTCTCTGATTTTTGAGTGCAAAATGATTCCCTTTTATTCATAAGTGAAAATTGGACGTAATACTTCAGTTCGAAGCACAATACTGCACCAGTAACTTGGCCTTGCCGAAAATCGAGGTGTTCAGAACGATAATTCACAACGATTAATGTTGAGCTGTATTTTTCTCTTAAGTTTGGGCGTTCATTTGATAACAATCCAAGATGAATCGTTTCGTCAATACTGCAAATTGGTGTTTTAAAAATGGCTAAATTTTGGCATAAAAACATTACCAAAATAGTTGGCAATTGTTTTGTAAAACAGTGATTCTCCGCATTATTTGCCAAATTTGGCACCATCTCAGCAACGCTGCTGAGTAGAACACTGCATACCCTGTTAACGCTAGATTCCCGCCTCATTTTGACGCAACTATAGAAGACAGCGAAGTAATAGGAAAGTTTGCAACCCTGGATATCTGAAAACATTGTGATTCAATTGTGGTCCATGAATCAAACTACAGTCGGAGCTTCTTCCGCCTTAAAACGTCACTAGGGTTCGTAACTGCTCGCCTTGCGCAACTTGGTGATCTTAATGAGATTTCTCGGCTGGATATCAGATGCTGGAATCAGTGGCGTGCAGAAGGAGGGGGTACGGGGCGACGGCCCTGGGCATCCAAAGAGTAAAAGTACAACAATGAAAATGCTGTAACTAGATGGTTTTGCCCATTGTAAGGCTACTAACGCATGCTGCATGCAATTAATTTTTCAAACCTTGTTTTTTTATCAACACTAGCTTTTAAGTATTCAAATGCCAGTAACTCTCATTCTTCAATGCCAGGGTCAAGGGACCGACTCTAGGTGCTCCAGGTGTGAAGCGCATACCCAACAAAATTGATAGTGACGTGACTTTTTCCAATTCGTGCGATCAATAGAAAATCACAAAAAAGGATTGAAAGGTAGCTATGGACGTGTAATTGATTTTCTGAGCCAAATTTCAAAACTGTCTTATTTCAATTTGCTTGATTTAGCTGACTCTTTGATGCATCACTAATTCCCCTTTTCAGGGACCGAGTTTGCTAAAAAACTTTGGAGGTGACTCTCCTCATTGTTTGCGTTTCGATGACGTCACCATGTGCACTCAACCGTAGTACGAGCGTTTTGTAAAATTGGCAAAATTGGGGGCACATTATGGAATTGATATAATTTTGTAACCATGGCATCCCTGCCTACGCCCATGGTGGTGGTATAGCAACTAGTAGTATATACAAGTACACAATGGTGCTATATCTAGATATTTAGCACTCAGCACTGTATTTAAATGAAAACACATTAATTCTGAGAGTTGGGCTTAAAGACACAATTATGCTCAAAAATTGTGGTAAGTAATTCAAAATTGGTCAGTTCCGATGAAGAAAATGTACTGCTAGTAACAATCACCACATAGATCAAATCCAAAGAAACCACAAGATCTTTTGGTAATATTAGCAGTGCAACCAGGCGCGTAGCCAGCATTTTATCAGGGCTGGGAAAAACTACAACCGAGCTTCAAAATTTATATATTTTTATTTCTCCTTGCTTTCAAACCGTCATCCATGAAACGTGCATGTTTCTGGCGTTTTCTCCTGAACACGTGTTCAGACTCAATCCGACAAATAAAAAGTCTGCTTTCATAGAATTGACAAGTTTTAAAAGTTTTGATAGTGAAGTTCCAAGCTTCTACTTTGGATCAATGCCATCATTTGCTCATAAACCTGTCTTGCATAAGCGCTAGTAAACCTCTCAATGCCCAGTATTGCACTTGAGCAAGAAGTCATCGCGGCCTATATTACGACTGCGCTTGTCATGCTGTATTTACACGCGTCTGATGTGCACCAACACATGTTCATCCATAGCCGAACAGCGAGTTTGCTCTGAGGCACTGACTTCCGAAGTAGGCCTTCTACAAAACTTTCGCGCACATAAGAAGTGGATCCCGCTGTCTATAGAAAAGAAATCCTTTCTCAGCAAAGAATCAGACACTGAGATCTTACAGAGTATGTATTTCGCCTACGAAGTAGGCATTATCAGCTATTATTCCAACAAAATCCATATATAGAATGGATCCCGCTGTCAGCTAATTTTTGAGCGATTAATTCACGTATGTAGTTGGCAACCGTAAACGCTAGAGTCTTTCAACGCGTTTGAAAAATGTGTAGATTTTTGATAATCCGTAAGATCTTTTGGTTACCTTCAACCTATTCCGTAATTTGTTTATATTCTTTGATGAGACTTTGCTAACCTGAACTGACTTCATTGAAATATAAGATGGAATTAAACTGCAAACACAATCGTAAAAGATACCTTAGCAATGCACGTAATTAAATTTGTACAAATCACGGGCTTCTCGATAATACAATAACTTGTCTGCGGAATTTGAAGCCTTGTGGGAAAAAATTCAAAATAGTTCCATTTCAGTCACATGCGCTTTGCCAGCAAGAGAGATTGCAAGCTCAGGAATGGATATTAGGGAAGGATAACAAGTCAGTCACCTCGAGCCTCTCTTTTTCAGAGATACCGTGCCCCCTTTTGAGAGCTTTGCACCATTGTTTAGTTAAAAAAGTTATGTACCACTCTGGAGCCACATTTAAAGAAGCTCTGAAACAAGTCACGTTTTTCAAAATAAAGCAAAACTTACAGGAAAATGTGCCATGGGAGGCAGCTTTTAATTGTGTAGCTGCAAAACTTAAAAAATTTATTTGAAATGTGAATTAAATTTGACTCTTTTATCCACGTAATCCCACATCTACCTTTCGCAATGGCGATGTTTTGGGGCCCCTTTATGAGAGCTTGCCCTTAATTTTAATATCCCACTCCCCTCCTGTGCAAGTTATCTCAATATCTGTAAGTAATGGAAGTGTCAATTCCCTCAGCATTTGCAAAATAAAAAGCATCTTGCTACGTACGTTAGATTTTGATCCTGATTCTTCTCGTTGCATTTAAATGATTTCAAATAATTTACTGAAGGATAGGGTGGCAATCAACATTAGATGAAGTTTCAAACACTGAGCTTATAAACAGCAGGTCGGAGTCTAATATCTTGAAAAGACTGAATTTTTACTTGCCGGCAAGGTAAAGGGAAATCATTGATGAAAACGTTAAGGCTCCACATAACTGTGATTGAACCGTCACAGTACATGTCATCACAAATAAATATCTAGAACAGTGCTTCTCAAACGGGAGCCACTTGGCTCACTAAGGGAGGAATTTTTAATCCCTGGGAGGAAATTTGGTCCAGGGAGGAATCGGGGAGGCAAAGCTGTGGAAAAAAATCATAAGTGTTGATTCCTATTAGTTTATTCAACACATAAAAACTGCACAGCGAGGTTAGTATAGATGGGATTGTCTAAACTAAAGTACGCAAGCACAAGCTGCTTCATCATCATCGTTTGAGCCAGTTATTTCGCCATTCTTGAGGAGTCGTAGCGTTTGCCGTTGCTGGTAGCAAGGGTAAAGCTGCGATTTCCAACTAGTTCCATGATCAAGCGAACCATGCATCTGCCAGGTAGAAATCCCAGTAACTTGTAGGTACAAGCTCCTTTAACTGCAGTGACTGATATTATAACTACAGTGACTGATACGAAATTTTTGCTTTTATTATTTGTGATCTTTGTTGGGAGGAATTGACAGAGTTTGGGTTTGTAAGGGAAGAATGTGAAAAAAACTTTGAGAACCACTGATCTAGAATGAATGCTATCGTTGCTAAGCAGTGACTACGGCGCAGTGAAGAAGACTTTGAAAATGAATCGCTTCTTAGCCAAACTTTGAGCTTCAAGACACATAAAAGTTCATATCACCGCCATATTCACGCATGTAATTTAAAAACTGCAAAAACAAAAATCTACGATATTGATTTAAGGCTACGCTGGTACTGGAAATAAGGATAGGTTGCATTTGTAACATCCACGGTTATCAGGGAATTTGCGATGGTCTTGAAATGAAGGTTACATAACCATAAGGTGGGATACAGCAAGCTGGTGCGCTAAAAACAGCTGCGAAAAGCGTTACTCCAGTTGTTTTTATCTGCGGTTATTGATGATTACAAAAGGTCCGATACAAGTTTCTATTCGACTAAAAGCTGAAGCAGGATGGGTTCCTTGAGGCAGTTTCGTTGATTTGCACTGAAGTATTTCTTTGGCTTATGTTTCAAATATTTTAATAAACTGCAAGCTTTACAATAGGGGTGGCATTGCCACGTTGCCCCCCCCCTACGCGCCTTGTGGCAAGCGTATTCTGATTGCGGGCTACAGACCAGCGCAGGAATTCGTGATTGAGCGAAGTTCATGAGCACATCGATTCGGTAATTCAAATTGACCAACACAATTTACAACAATGATGACAATTCAGTTTACCTAGGAAATCTGTACACTGTGTCTACAGATAATCCAGTGATAATGTTCATTTTTCTCATTTATTTCATGGTTTTATGCTGGGGAAATGTTTCCAACAGTAAAGTAACATGAAATTTGTATAACTACATTACTTTTTATCACAGAATGTTTGGGGGTCAAAATATATTATGTCCCCCCTGTCAAAAAGTTGGGAGGGATATAACCCCCGTCCCTCCCATGATCTCGGTCCCTGCCCCGTTTTGTTTTTTGATGTGAGAACCCGGGTGTGCGCTTATGCAGTCACACACCCACGCTTGCAATATGTGCATCATTTCGAGGGCGGTTTGTTCACAACGGCTCACACAAGCCCGTATATATTCTGTCCCCCCAGTAGTTGTACGTATAACACCCACATAATAAAAAGACTAAATTGTTTTTGCGTACTTCATGCGCAATCTCAATTATTGTGTAGTAGCAAGTTTCGAACACTCAACCCTGGTTGTCCGCTATCCCAGCCGCACACCTTCTCTGCTAACCTGTTATTCGTGGAAACATTCGCGCAGCCTGATGTTTCTGCAGTTGTAAACTGCCCTGTGGCAGTGTTGAGTTTGTTTTGTTCCACTGTTTTAATGCGCAGCCTTATATTTTCGCAGTCACAAACAGCCCTGACGTAGCACTGAGTGTGTCGTACTCCCCCGTAATAACGCGTTTCCCGATATTATTGCAGTTGTGCACTGCTCTGTCTGCTCCGGTCTTCTAGCTTGGAGCGCTGATAACTTGTGTTCATTACAGTAACATATTGTACAGTAACGAGTAAGGAGAGTGCATTTGGAATAATATGCATGTTGTGTCAACAAATTTCGCCAAAAATGTTGGTTTGCAAACGTGAATATGACGTCATATCATGATGCCACAGTAACAATGACCACCACACGCCACTGCTCAATACTAGAATTTTTCAGGGGACATACAGTCAAGCAGTCGCCCCGGGCTTCACCAGACCTCTGCAGGCCACTGGCTGGAATTCGACATTTTTGTAAATGATAAGTATTAGCATCCCCTGGCATTTGACATTTCGTATTTGTTACGCAACCTTCCGATCTCAATTTGGAACCCTCAAAATGCTGCGCCCTGGGGAAGATGTCCCGTCTTAGTTACGACACTGGTGTTATGTCTCCGCATTGTCATTACTGAACCGTCGTTTTTCATAAAAATTTAATGCCATGAACAAATATTATTTTTGCAAAATCAGCGGCTTCAACCTAAAAAAGCAGAGTTTTAACTTGAATTGCTTCTTAGACAGCGTTTGAGCTTCAAGGGGTATGTATGTCATCGTCAGTGGTGGAGGAAACTTTTACAGAGGGGAGGCACATGTGCGCGCCAAAAAAAAACAAATATTTTTCGTTAAGCGATTCACTTTAACAATGATCAATACTAATTGTGTTGCTTAAAGCAAAAAATCGAAATTTAAAAGTGGGGGGCCTAAGCTCGTGTGACTCCGGGTTCGCCATCCTTGGTCATCGCCATATTTAAGCATTCAACTTTAGAATTTCAAAAACCAAAAACGAACAAATTTGATATTTGGATACGAAATATGGTCGCCACTGTAACCAACAAGATATTTTATTTGTAGCATGCCAGAGTTTTCGGAAAGGAAATTTTGCGGTTCGCATTTACAGAAAGGTTGGGAGCCACTGCTATAAAAAAAGTTTGAATGATCGTAGACAATTTGTAAGCCATACGCTTTCGATAAGCTTCTAAAACTGAAGACCAGGCTCGTAACTAGGGGGCGAAGCCCCCCTTAGAAAATGTTTTGCCCCTGCTGGAAAAATGTGTTGGACATATAAGCATTGGACATAGTTAAAAAAGTTTGCGCCCCTCTCAAAAAATTCTTCGCTCACCCTAGTGTCCCAAGCTGGTTACGGGGCTGAGTAAGACAGCTTCCTTACGGAGTTTCATTGATTTGTACTGTGGTCTCTCTTTGGGTTATTCATCAAAGGCATGTTCAATTTGAAAATGTTTGCAACTTTATAAAATTGTGATGAATACTTACTCCAGTTGCAGTCAATGGCTACGTGCCTGAACACTCATAAATCTGATTAATGCACTCAATGATTTACTGCCTGATCACTGGTTGTTGAAACTTTCTTACTTGAAAACGCATAGCCTCTTGTTTTTCGTCCGCACTTTGACGTCGTTATGCCGAACTGCGTACTTCCTGGTGATGATCGAAACCCTTTTGTTTTGTGAACTTGAGCAACTCCTCCAAACTCTGCATTATGAAATACACGACACAGAGATTTTGTGTGATTTGGAGATAAACGTCCAGTCATTTCATGACTTTAGCTTCTGTTCTCATTGAAATTGTAGAAACGGCGTTGTCCTTTGGTTTGGAAGCACGAAAGCGTCGTAGATTAGAAGTGACAACCTTTCATTTTCACAGTTTAGATTTATCTATGAAATCATCGTAACCGTCGCAAAAGTCTTTACATCTGGGGTGGGCAACATTGTTTGTCGGTGGGCCATATAACCAACTTCAGACATCTAGCTGGGCCACACGAAAAATTTAGTTTTTTAACATAAACTGTCGTATTAGGATTTTCATGCATGATGGGGAAAAATCAGAGTGTCGGCAAAGGCCACACTAAATGGCTTGGCGGGCTGGGTTGTGGTCCGCGGGCCGCCTGTTGCACACCCCTGCTTTACATTGTAACTTAATTTATTTAGTGAATAGCATACACTACATTTGCTTGGTTTTCAGAAAAATCTACTCTTAGTGAACCAGGAACAACCCACAAACTTAATTCTTTACCTGAAACAATCCCAGCGTGCATTGCAGCCAGACACGCAGGTCCATCTCCATAAATTTCAGTGCCACACAACTCGTGCGTTTCTCTCCAGCATCCAGCGGGGCATATGACCGCGTTTATCGAATATCGAAGCTCAGAAAATTTAAGGAAACACGTCCCTTCAAAACACAAGAAGTCGTTAAAAACTCATACTGAAACTTTTAGTGTAGTGTAGGAATTCCAGCAAAACAATGAGCAAATTCGACGTTCACGTTTGTAACAGATTTGACTTCGCTTCTATTTAAAATTCCATCAACACCTTACCAATTTCACAAGAATTACAGTACTATAGCTAACGTTCATATGCAAAAACAATCGTAGGGGCTTCATAAATTCGAGCTGCAGTATATTTACAGTAAATGTGCAGTTGAAACTATAAGAAGCTTTCACTGCATTTTTTAAAAAGCTCCGGTGGAATGAATACATTTGTTGCATAAAAATGAAAGATCGCGGTGGCTGTGATACAAACCGCACCAAATAAATTTGAATATGAAAAATTTTGTTTTTCAGATCTGTATAGCTCTATCTTTTATGGATGTGTTTTCCTTATTTAAACGAATGGACCAAAGATTTATAAAATAAATCAACTTTAATTTACAAAATGAAGTTAGCAAGAAGCTACTTTTTGCTGCGTCTTTTTAGTCTGGTTCTTGCATCGGAAAGTAGTTTGAAAGTTCAGTTTGTTTGAATTGTCGTCTTTTAGTTTCGATTTTTCAACATTTTCCAGGAGAAAGTAAAGGCCTTGCTCTTGATCAGTGGTTCTTTACCTTTTCTCTACCACGCCTCCCTCAAGTAATGGTCCTTTGCTTCAAGCCCCCCTAACTTTAAATATGTTTTGAAAGCAATGTACTTATTGTTAAATTTATTGATCAAACTTTATATGTTGTATAGGTTGTATAGTGCGTAAGGACTCGCGCCCCCCAGAAATGTACTGATGTACCCCTGGGGAGGCGCGCCCACTTTCATCCCAAAAATCTGAATTAATTTTTTTGCAGTTTACATCAGGAATTTGAGCTAATATAGTTAAAATAGTAAATAACTGCCGTGTTGCAACTACAAAATAATGAACACATCATAGGATTTGCATAGGTTTGAGTGGATATACTGTTTTCGTAAAATTATTCCCAATGAGGTGTGTACTCCCCATGTTGGCCAATGTGTTCGCCAACGCCCTGCGTAAATGGGAGGTGCATTATAAATGACAAACATAATATTTCCCAGGTGTACATTTATGATTCCAACGGCGCAAAGATTTCAAACATGCACTGAGAACTTACAGTACATGCATTGACTACAATTTCAATATGGATTGACTACTACCGTAAATGATTGTGGGCTAAGAACGTGCATTAGAAACTAACTGATAATAAATGTTTTCCTACGGAAAAGTACGAATCAAACTAAAAATGATTAGGAAAACGCTCTTGCGATGGGAGGGCCTGAGCGGGAAGCACGCAAAGCTTTAAGCGTTGGATAGCAAGCAACAATTGAGATCATCCATGAATAACCCCTTTCGTCACAACGAGGCATGAGGAGCATCAACAGTACAATCAACTCTTGACCGCCTGACATCAAAACCACTCATTGAGATCATTTTATATAAGAGCTTGTTCTGGCCATGTTTAATAAAGGTGCAATTCTTAGTGCACTTTCCGTTCGTGGTGCATCGCGCATTCGATGCCCAAGATACACAATGCCTTCAGTAGCTTGGAAGAAGTACAAACCTTCGAGGGAATGAACGGTGTTGCTTGCAAAAAGGAATGAGAAAATAATCTCAGCCAGCATGATGATTGTCACAACTTTATGATAATTCCACTAAACTATTGGTAAGGTGCTTATGATCTGCTATGAAACAGTTTTATGTGTTCAATAAAATGATTCATATATTGTTCGGTTTGTCAATATTGCTTTGCCTTTCCACTTTCAAATCGTAAAATTTTGCTCATTTTACAACATATCAGTGAATTTGAGAGCTATGAAAATTCTTTGTATTGCACTTTTGTCGCCCAGACTGAAAATAAACATTACTTTTGCTGGTCTTGGTAGGCTTAAGCCTAAGGCCTCAAGATCCAAGTGGGCTTCCAGCAAACTATGGCACGCATAGAAACGATTGGCGGTATAAGATCAGCTCGATAAATATTCGCCAACCTGGCGTGTTTGCAGGATACCGCTAGCCCTACATACACCTTTTATCTGCAGTGTAACCTTAAGCTTTGGTCATGTTCATATTAAGCACGAACAACCGCAAGTGTTTGTCTGATTCACACGTAACTATCCGTAGGCCGTCTATTCAGTAAACACAACCAACGGAGCTGTATCACGACGCTGTAGCCTACATGTTGTTTGACTACTCTTGACCAACGGTCGATAGTCTGGGCCTCCAGAAAACTATGTGGGCCTCCAGCAAACTATGGCACACATAGAAACGATTGGTGGTATGAGATCAGTTCGATAAATATTCGTCAACACGGCATATGTTTAACCATTCATGAAATTTAGTTTCATTCACTTAAACAGCTGGCTGAAAAGCTAGAGCTTGTTTTGTTGATTCCGATACCAGAAGGCAAATCCCGACCACTGGAGTTTTCCACCATAGTTGACATCAATTGAAAAAAACTTTGAGAAGCAAGGAAAGACTTACGGATTGTTGCTTTAAATGTTAGGCATGGAAAAAACGAACATTGTCACTTGCGTAAATCTGTGCCCCGGCAATAGTGTAAACTTCATTATTTCTAACTACAACCAGTCTATTTGATTTTCCCTATTGTTTGCACTTTAATTTACAGCCGAGTTTGAATTCTGAGTTAACGCTACATTTTCCTGACATATTCCCATGCCCGTTACGGCCTGTTGAAGCCACGTGATCGCCCGAGGGAAGACCTGGTGATACGAGAGTAACGTTGTCAATCGGAGAGCTGTGTACCAGAGATTGGACTGGACTTGGATTGGATCCGGACTATGATGAATTGTGTTGATTTTGGATTGGATCCGGATTGTAAAATGTTTCACAAATTTTGGATCAGGATCGGATTTGGACTTAGTTAATGGACAAAAATTGGGTAATGTTTGGGAATAAAATTGGGTAATTTTTGTCATTAAAACGTTTTATTTTGCTAAATTTTTGGACTTTATTTGGATTTTTACATTTTTTAAATTTTATTGACTCTGGTTGGACTTGGACTGAGTTTTAAAAATTCAGGACTGGATCGCAAAATATGACAGTCCGCTCATCTCTGCTGTGTACAGCCGCCTAGCGATCGGCGTTTGGCAGCGTTGTTGACGGTTGGGCTTATTAATTTAATTTTGCCAATTGTTCTTAGCAACAGCACGAGTTTTTTCTAATGCTGCTTCATTGTTAACTTTCGCATAGGACTGAAGATGTGTTTAACACGAAACTAGTTTCCTGGTAAAAATAATTTGTGATTGTCTATTTTGCTATTGACACTGCATGTAATGAACAACGCTGAGTGGCACTTACGCACATTAACTATGAGCCAATGTTTCCCGCTCTGCTCCAAAAGGTTAGATTAATTTTTCGACTTATTGACTTTTCATGATTTCCTAAAACTTAAGAGATGTTCAATATTTATTAAAAACCGTTGCTAATGCAGTCGTTACAAAAACATACAGTGGATATATTTCACGCAACACTGTATTCGACTGCAGAAAAAAATATATGCATTCTTTCACGTTAGGTAAGTCTAGAATCCTAATTTTTATTCAAAATTGCACGGGAACCATGCAAAAAATTCGAATTTCACGTTGTCACTGCTGTTTTTAATTAAATTCCAACGCACTCTGAAACAATGCGCCATGCAGAAAGATTGCGATGGACGATGTAGTATCGTAAGGCACTAAGACAATTTATCGAACGACGACAGTTTATCGAAACGACTTATTTGACAACACTGTCGCAAGACAATATTACGGCATGGTCACCAGGCTGCAATGTACAGCTGTAGTCATAAATGTCTACTTCGTTTTTTCGAAGCGCGAAGTCCGCTTTTACCTTTCTTTATTATCGACTGGTAGTTAGCGGGAGTCAGAACCATCAAAACCAGAGGTCAGAAGAGCAGAGAAGCGAGAAATTGTGAGTGACTGTAAAGTAGCTTAGAAATGGAATTCATTTTAAGTGAGAAGGCGAATGGAAGTGGCTTTGAAAGGTTTTGTATGGCAGTAACAAAATTCAAAATAACGTAACTGTCGTTTTGATAAACTGTAACTGTCGTTAGATAAAGTGTCGTTTGATAAAATCTCGTTCGACAAACTCTCATTTCAATTAACTGTCAGGCCTTACCTGAAGTGAACAAAACTCAGTTACTACAAACTTTTTAATTAAATTTTAAATCAGAAACAAGAGCAGAAATGAAAACAATATAAGTTATTTCTCACAAGAAAGCCTTGCAATCGTGTTTGGTTTTTTGATTCCAGTAAAAAAATTGGGGAAACACGCATGCGGAATGGGAAACACGCGTTCAGAATTTGCGATTGAATGCGTGTTTCCCCAAGAAATTTTTTGAAAATAATTAAGCTTTTGGTAGAAATGCGCAAAATTGATAGAGCTGACCAACCTTTTTTGTTTGTGTGTTGTAACGCAAAATTTATTCTATTCCACTGTATTTGTTTCTTAGTTAAATATCTTTTGTTTCGATAACAGCTAATTCACTTTTCGTAAACACTGCAAAATTGCTCTTGGAATCAACGCATGCAATTTTCAATTTTGCTTTCACTTCGTGTGACGCAATCGACGTGGAGAGTGGAGACCAGTGCTCTCTTGAGGATTTTGTCCCTAGATTGGAACTTTTGACCCTTTTCAGGGATTTGGGGATTTTTAGGGATTTTCGGAAGTGTAAAAATGTGTAAAAATTCAGTTTATTTTGCAAATAAGATTTGGTTATTTTTAACATTGATCATGGCACTCCGATTTTATGCTTTGCTACCACAGATTTAGGGATTTTTATGTAAAATAGGGATTTTTGGTACTGTTCTAAGGATTTTTGGAGTTGCATATGTGAGAGCCATGATGGAGACCTGAACTGAGTCTAGTCACATGACTTGCTGTAGTTCTGTGTTGCATGTGCAGACTGCAGAATAGGTGCATCTTGTAAAGTTTGCATTTCAAGTCGCAATTATAGTATATTAGAACAAAAATTGGAGCTATGATGTGAAAGTAGCTGTTGAGTATGGCGTAGCAATCGGGCTACAAGCCACTGAGTGCACTGCCGTTGCGTTCCTTGGGCAAGAGCGGTCACCTCAACCGCCACGGCAACAACTACTAATTGGGAAACTGAAGACACAGAAAAGGAATCAAAAACAAAATCAATTGTGCACGAGCATTTCAATGTTCCATTACAAAATTTGCAAATCTATTTTAGAAAATACGTTTATTTGAAACTGATTTCTCTGATAGGGATTGTGCAGCCCTTTACAAATGAGAAATTCGACTTGAGCTACTTCAACGTATTGAGTTGCAGGCAGACTTGATCCAAAAAGCAGATTTTAGAACTTTCATAAACGTTCCCGATTTTTGGGTTACACTTCTCAGCATTCCTGATTACCGAAATCTCAGTCAAAAAGTGATTTCTGTTCTTGTTCGCATGCCAGCAAACCACTTTGCAAGCAAGGGATTTCTGGTCTTGTCAAAATTAAATCAAAAGAAAGAAACTCAATCAACAATGTTCATCTACAAAAATCAACTTCGTGTATTGCAGTTTAGATATGGCAGATACGAGCACACACTTTAAATATTACATGGTTCACCATTTCAAATCGGCTTAACGATATGTACAGCAATCGTTTTAATTTTTTTCACATTTACAGCGCTAGATTTTAGTGCAGGGTTTCTCAAACGGGGTCCTCGGCCCCCCTTGCGGGCCACACAGCGGTTCTTTGGGGACCACGAAAAGATGCCTTCACTAAGTAGCTTTGCTGTGATATTGCATAACCCAAATGATACGATATAATGATCAGTTCTTTTAAGGCATTTTAGGAACCCGACTCGGGTCTCTAGAATTGAAAATCGGGTCCCTAGAATCAGAGAAAATTATCATCTGGTCCCGAGAATCAGAGAAAATCGGGTACCTACAGGTCCGTACCGGGTACTCAGCATTTTCCTTAAAAAAACTGTATTGAGTATTCGCCGGTTAAACTTAGAAGCGGCCAAAGCTCATGAAAGTTTGAGAACCACTGTTTTGGTGCATGACAGGGGTGTACAGGTTTTTGAGTAAACTTAAAAGTGTGTACCAATACAAGAAAGTTTGACAACCACTGGGTTAGAGGGTTTCTAGATTATTGCTAAAAATATTGCTGGCCGAAAGTTATCTACTGCATATGTCAACCAAACGAACTTAAACGGGAAATTAAGAAAAAACTGGGGGGGGGGGAA
>Ga0210059_1008331_pt1 | contig 16385 bp, 14 predicted proteins | sample Ectturendosymbi2_FD_188042 | JGI IMG/M metagenome (GOLD analysis project Ga0210059, IMG submission 188042) | Ecteinascidia turbinata endosymbiont from Florida, USA - Sample 2 (SPAdes) (version 2) | ecosystem: Host-associated > Tunicates > Ascidians > Unclassified | place: Key West, Florida...
GGCAGGCGTGGCACGTACCATGGACCCCACTTTGACGGGGAAGCATAAATGCTTGGCAAAAATATAATTTGTTATTTACAGTTTCTCGAACCTCTATCTTGCACCCCATACGACCATTAACCACAAAGCTGCATCAACACAGCGCCCTTATCTTATTGCATTACGTCGGACGTGTTGCGCCAGTACCATCAACTACTGTATTATGACAATGTGGTATTGTGACACAACACGACGGTCAGGCATTGTGACAAAACATGAGCGCTCGCTTGCCAAATCTACAAGACAGCGTCCTTTTCACGCTATAAGAAAGGCTGAGTAAGTCGGTGCTGCTGCGTTTCAGGCAAGAGGTTTTAGTCAGAATCTGGTTTTGGACGCGCTTAAAGGCAGTGGCTTTGAGAATCTCACTTTTGCGCATACGAATGCTGTTGAGCTCCTCATACTTACAAATTACTGCTGCAGCCCACTCGGACATCAAGAAATTTCTTCGATAGTCACTAGTCGATAATAAGCTAAACACAATGCCCTAGTCCAAAGACCAAGGAAGAGAACCTTAGTCCTCGAGACATCAGCGCTTATTATCGTTGCCGTAGCAACTGAGCAAATAATAATAATTCATGAAAGAAGAGATTTGTTAGTCTTGTTTAGAGCTGCCCTTTTTCCAAATTTGGCTTTCTGTTCGATATCCAAACTAGAGATGGCACGGGCCACCACTTTTGCAGCCCGGCCCGGCCCATTTATGCTAAACTGCAACGTATTTTCTGACCCGGACCAGCCCGTGGCCCGTAATTTAAAGTAACCTCAAATGCAAAGTAACAACAAGTTTTCAGTTCATTGTTATTTGGACACTAAACCCATGTAGTCTTAAGTTAGTGGCTACAGGTCCGCCAGTGGACCTTTACTTTTCAAAATGTACTCGTCCGTCACCTATAACGTGACACTAAGGCATGACAAGAATGCATTAGGCTGCACTAAACTTGTTAGTAACATACTGAATCTAAACCACGGGACACCAACATGGTGCCCGCGGGCACCATGTTGGTGCACGGATCACGTGGATCGTCCGCGGCCTGTTCTGACAACAGCATAAACATGATTGCTGTCTTCACATTGATAAATATCTTTAATTTTTATTATTAATGATAACATAATGTGAAGACAAATTGTGCAAATTTTTATTTCAAAAGTCTGTGTATCAAACTTGTAGCCCTTCGCATGAATCTGTATCAAGGAATAGCTCTGAATTTTAAAAACTTTCGTGACCTCTGCCCTAAACCCTACCATAAGCCTAACCCCTAATCCTAAACCAAGGGTTCACAAACTGGGGTACATGTACCGCTAGGGGTAGATTTTCCTATTTGATTTTCCTAGGGTTAGCAATAGAAGGGAAAAACTATGTTTACGCATTATTCATTTCGAAATACTCGTATTTATACATAGGTCTAAGTCAGTGAATATTTTCAAAATCACTATATGCTTGTATTAGTAAATATATTTTTGTTACTTTCCTCAGCCTTTTTGTCATAAGAAATTTTAAGGATGCATGTTCATATAATGAAATGTTGAAGGGGCACATGACCAGAGAAAGTTTGGGAATACTTGTCCTAAACCTAAACCTGGGCGACACACTATAAATGAAAGTGTCTGTTGCTTTGGTTGATTCAAAACATGGTTCACTGATTTGCATGGAAACAAGTGAAACGGAACATTAGCATAACGGTAAAATGGAGAGAACAGCAGCAAAAAAGTTCTTTGTTAGATTTTGAAACTTTGCAAAAATCAAAAATCTTCGGCAAGCAGACAGTAGCGGCTCGGAATGACGTCACCGTTAAAAAATTGTTAGAGGGTTGTTTCAAAACCTTTAGCGGACGGTCCGAAGACTGGACTGTTAGCGACCCGTGCCATCTCTAGTCCAAACCCTCTGTTGCAGTCTTGACTGTGAAGAACAAAATCTATGTGTGAGAAATAAGGAGCTTTGTACAGTTCAGATGTAGATGGCAAGCAATCACACGAGGAGTTTCTAGATCGCAAAATGCAGTGTCAATTAAAAATTTTCGCGTCGTGCAATTTAAAATTTTCGCGTCCTGAAGATCTCCTGACATTCATAGTTGAATATGGTGATGAAAACGTGTTTCCAAATCTTCAAATTGCTTTGCAAATAATGCTGACCATGGCAGTATCTATTGCAAGCTGAGATAAACTGATTCTTTCATACCTCCGAGCCTCAATGAGTCAGAATAGATATATTGTGTGACCTAGCTTTGATGATTATTATGGAACGGGACGAACCAGAAAAAGCTGACTTTGATGAAATCATAGACGGATTTGCTTCACTAACGGTTCGGAAAGTGTTGTTTCAATGAGCATGTTGTATTATTTACACTAGAAAATACCGGGTATATTGACGTTGTAATGGAATTGTGTCTTTCGAACACAAGTAATACATGTACTGCATCAAATAACTTACTGTACCGTGTTGTTTAAATTATTGTTTGCAGTTGCAATACCTTGTGGAACTTTTTGTAAGATTTAGAATTTGGTCAGCCAACACTATACACACACTATGATAACGTTATCACTTAAATGTTTTGATATTCTTTATAATTTACATATATGAATACAGAAGAATGTTATGGTCCTTAAAGGATAATTCATATTTTATATGCTGATATGTTGTAATAAAAAATTAATGCACATTTTCTGTTTTAAAACATTTGTTTTCTTCATGGCTTATCTTTCGTAAAAATTGTGCCTATATCTTGTATTTAATTTATTAAAGAGGGCGCACATATAAACTTTGCCATGGGCGCCATTTTGCATTGATACGCCAGTGCTGGCGAACGAAATGTTGGATTGTTCATCGTTGCAGTGGTCACTAAGCTAAAGTTTCCTTGATCAAAACTATCAACTCACCGCATAGTTACACCGCAAAGAATACTCAGCCAAACACGTCTTACTGGAAGTTGCTCTCTCTTAACCGAGCGTCCATGTGGATCTTGTACCAAATGCGATAAGTTGATGCATCGAGGTCCAAACACTTCAGCTGCTTCACAAACGTTTTTTCTTTCAGGATAGACATCAATTTCTGATCACCTTCACAATCAGTACAACTGTTTAATTTGGCAAACTTTCGAAAAGGAGGTTGAAATGAAATACAATTTCAAAAAGCACGCAAATGCAACGATCTCTTTTTGAAGACGCGAACTCGGAACGCAGGGTCCATGATGTTTCAGCAGCACAAGCAATAAGACTCCCCCTGCACTGTGCCTTCTGCAGCTAGATGACTTCGTAGTGGCACTGTGTGACGTGATGTCACAAGAAACATCAGGTTTAGCGGACGTTGCAAAGATACACTTGTTTCCATATTTTTTCAGACCAAAAAAAATAAAATTTTGTAACTGTTTTCAAGAAAGGATATCTTCTTAAATCACTTACTCAATATGTGTTTCACGCTGAGACTCTGAGTGCCGAGGTAATCCTCATGCAGGATGATGTTCCCGCGGTGATCAACTAAAATGCAATACCATCCATATTCTTCCGCTGATGTTCTGCAATTTTACGTTTATCATGAAATACGTCACCGTGCTAGGGGAAAACAGTTGAAACAAGTTATCAGCCAAAGAGCGTGATGTATTAGAACGTTGATCATCGAATTAGTTTGTTTTAGTACAGCAAAGTAGGCAAAACATCTTGCGGTTTTCAACAAAAAGGTAGTTGGCTGGTGGAAGCGTTTCGCCAATTGGTGGCTGCAGGTTGCTGCCAAGCAGGTGGCTGGCGTGCGTACCAAAAAGCAATTAATCCAATAGTTTTTGCTCCACGCAAACTGCTACATGGTATTTGCACTTAAGCCAAACTTTTATTCATCCGACCTTCGGCTGTAAAGCAAACCAACAAAAGTCGAGAACAACGTCAAAAACAAGACAAGTTGTCAATTAAAGAGTTTAATTGGCAAGGGTTGCATGAAATTAACGCACTCTAGATTTTTATGTCTGTGTCATCCCAATGCAATCGTAGCTTCATCCATTGATGCGAGTGTTTAACAGTCAAACAACTGACTGTAACTTGCGAAATGCAGAAAGCTTTGCTAGAGTGCCCATGCAAACAACCTACCCAGACCTCATCCTGCAGTTTGGGTATAAAGCTTGCAGTCTGGCGTAGAGATAATTGAGCGAAAAATCCACTCCCATCACTCCAATAACTTTACGATCTTTACGATCTGGAAGCTGCAAGAAATCATAGAGCTTTGAACATTTTTTGAGTTTGCTTTGAAAAAGCATAGATATTTGTGTGAGAGTTAAAAGAGAAAAAGCACAAACATTTTTAGTTACAGTTATGATCAAGTTTTTAAAAAATCACAGCTGCGAGTTCCATTGCTGTTCCCGTCGAGCACCAGGGCTGGTTTTGTCACCTTTGTCGAAGACGGTGAAAGTAACGCTTGACTGATGCTGATGACGTTGCCAGCTCCACCACCATCAATGTACGGAGTAGAGAAGATGGCTAGGGTGGGACTTGCGAGAGCGAGCTCGTACCTGAAGAAAACAGAAGAAGATAAATGTCTGTGCTGCGTGGAAAAGAGAAAACGAGTCAAAGGACCGATTTGTAACACGCTACAGCAAACTTGTGAAATCTTAAGATTTTCAACACTGTTTTCTAACAAGTTAAGTTTCGCAAAAGCATCATCTCAGTGGCGAGCGTCAAGACAAATGTTGGAAACCTTCAACAGTATTTTCGTTTGATCAAAACTTCAAGATACTCAGTGAATGTCAGGAAAAGTCAAACTGTTCATCACAACACATTGCAGTTGGTTATAATTGCCATGATGGGAAGCATACTTGCCTTATAATGTAATAGTAGGTTCGTTAAGCACTTAATATGTAGAAGGGTGATCAAATTCGATTACTTTTGCAAATAAGTATATTGTGATTTGCATTGTCCCGGTGCTAACATCAACTCATCGTTGATTTCAGTATTGCTTATAAATTTCAATATTACTATAAAAAACTCATATCAGAGTTTTGCAAAATGTAGATGAGATGTTAAATCAAAAGAAACCAAAATCGCGCACCGAACTATGCGCGAACGCACGAAGCCGTCGTTTTACCATAATCGCTTTGTGACGTCAAACTCCAAGGACAACGGAACGCCAGGGAAGAGTCTGTCGACTCCGTTTGATGTCCCGATGAATCTGCGAGCGACGTGGCTGTCAGATCTATTCACCCATATCTCATCGACAAATGACGACCACATCACGTCTGATATGACGTCATACGATGCAAATAGGTCTGAAACGCAAATCCGGCAGCTTCTTTTATTCAATGAACAGAGCTGGTGAAGCGTCGGTGAAACCTGGTTACGGTTGGATGTTTGGTGTCAATCTGACCTTTACGCAAATGCGTCCTGATGCAAAATGGGCGAACACTGCAGAACAAGCGAGATAAGCGGTGCCACCGATGTTATGCGATGCACACGTCATATGCAGACAAAAGTGACGTATGCAGACAAAGCCAGCAAGTGACGCACAAACCTGCAGTTGCTTTATGATTGGTTAGAATCTTTGTGACTTCATCCGCTGACGTGGCGGCGAACAATGAGTTGAACAGATTCTTATAATCGGTCACGTTGCTTTGACTTTCTGCCGTTGATTCGTAACGGAGCGGATCGGCGAACGACCGAGGGGCGAAGAGGACAGAGGACCCCTCCATGGTAGATACCTGTTAATCAACTTTACGTCACGCAACGTCACGTGTTCAGGCTGATGACGTATACCAGCACTCGCAGCAAGCAACAGCTAAACCACAAAAGCAATGTTTCAGTCACCAACAATCAGAATTCACTCACCTGGTAAAAATACTGACAGGTCTTCACTTCGTTTTCCAAATCAAGTCTGTGATATCTGAATCTGGATCGATGATTAATGTAGTTCACAACCTCTTGAGGTCGTAGGGTGACTTCGGACATGTTGGTTTTGTACACGAAACAAACAGAGAAATTGGCTCCATCTATTGGCCTCCAGTAATAGGTCATTCTTGTCTGAAAACATATCCTCGCGTAATCACTATAGAGGGCTGCCGTCAGTGAAAGTAACACATAAAAGATGGTATAAAGAAAAATAGTCAATTTGTGAAATGCTTTATTTCGATGGGAAATATAATTTTGCACAATACAAATTGTTCATGATAGGAAATTATCTGGTTTTAAACTGAAACGTGACGCTCCGAAGGAAAAAACTCGTCTCCGCAAATGGGACGAGTTTGAATCCGTTGTTAGCAAATTTATTTTAATGGGAAATCGATTTCACGTAACACTACGCATCCTCAGTCTTAAAATCTTTATAATTAAACTGAAACTTAAACAAAACGGTGTTGATGAAAATTGTGAAACGGACAATATTTGCTTTTATTGCAAGTGGATGTATTCTACAGCAAAGTAACTCAACGCAGTACATTCCAACCTGATATGTTTGGACAGAGTTCCCGACTGGAACAATTTTTCTGACAACAAGACTCTTTGTTCCGCTTCCACCGCTCTTCATTGACGTTATGATGTCATCGGTTCCATTGTTACGTTCCAGCTGGTTGATATTTATAAACTTTGGCTGGTCGGTGTTGTTGGCTGGACTTGGCATGAGAGGGTGTGTGATGACACGACCATTTCCATCTGAAACCGTTGAAATAGAGACGTCGATGGATCTGCGTTTGCAAACGGATGCTCACTCGAAGAAATTCAAATTAAGACCGACAAAGACGGTATCCACCTTAGAGCCTTAGGATTTCCTGGGAGGCTGAGCCCCATGAAGGAATTTAAACCTAGTTTTTACAAGCTACTAAATAAAGGTATCAAAGTCTAATAAAACTGCACCTGGCTGTTCTACCTACAGACGCTCAGAACAATCCGACGCCTGTTTTGAGAGTGACGTATTCGCACAAGACTGCCAGCCTCCTAGCGGAAATTTTCAGCTGAACCGCGTGTGAAATTATTTGAAGTGTGTTTTTAGGATAAAGTTTCGTCTAAGTTGGAATCGCCCCACAGGTGGCGCTGGTGGGAGTTATCGCTGCGCTGGGCTTTGAGACCGAAACAGTCCCGTCGCCATGGGGGGGGGCTTTGGTGGGCTTAGCCCCGAAACAAAGCTCCAAGACACTCCAAATTGGAATGCGAAGCACTATAAGTTCGTGGAATTTTGTCAAATTTGACTGTCAAGCCCACCCCCCTGCACGAACATAAAGCTCCCCCGCACAAACGTAAAGCCCCCTTACTGACGACTTTCTGGCGACGGTTCTGGACTGGAACCGTTCAAAAGAAGAACATTTACTGGAGTAGGCAGAGAGCTTTCTCACCTATCACAAAGATATACGAGTCTCCGTTGCTGTCGAAGTACACGGCATCAGCAAAGATCTCCTGGTGCGCGATGTCAATCGCAACAACTCCGTAAAGTTCGTTTGTTTGAGGCCGAATCACCGGTAAGGCGACCGTGAAGATCAAACCTTTACAAAATAAACGCAGCCGTAGTTGTACATTTTAAGTGCACGAATCGAACTGCTAAAAAGTTAGGGTTAAGTTTGAAAAACAACTGATGTTAGAAAGCAAGTTGAGAGCATTCCTTTTAAGGATCATCCATGAACATCACAATGCCTATTTAATGTTTCTGTGAATAACATGATTTGTGACGTCACACAACTCATTCATTCCCACACAAAGCATGCTGTCTTACCCAAACCACCGGTGTCAATGTAAGGAACAGAGAAAGTTGGTTCTATATTTGCTGTTCTTCTATAAACTTTATGAAACGCAGTTATTTTGCTGCGCAGAAGCTCGAGTTCCTGGATGTGGAAAGCCATGCCTGAAATTTCGAAAACATTTCTGCTCCGTCTAAAGCTGGGATGTTTTTCAACAGATTTACTGTTTCTTGATTGCTGCAAGCAACGTGCATGGACTAATTTAAAAACACTAATTTTCAAGAGGAAGCATCATTCAAAAACACTGACCAGGCTGAGGCTGGGGCAGCAATGACGTGTTCTCGTGGCTGAAATTCTGTGACGCAATCATCGATAGAATTTTCAGATTCACTGAAAAAATATAAGAAACACTTCACTCGGAGCCTGCATCCCTATCCAATACGAACACCTACACAAAGTCTTCAGCAGAGCTGTGACGCAGTTCTAGCGCAATATAGAAATAAGTTTGGAGCAGGATGTCAGCTCGTTCGCAGTATAACGACGTTTTAATGCTGTTTGTGCAAAGTCAAGAGTCAGTTTTGCTGGTATGTTTGATGGAATTGTTAGGACAAGAAAAGAAAAAATATTGGAACAGTGATTGACCTTGCATCTCGTGAAGCAATGTATTAAAAATTTTGTAGGAAATGTGTACGACCTGAAACAAAGTCTGAACCTACGAGGTAGATAGGGACATTTTATAGGTCTTGTTTGAATAAAACTTAAGTGTATGAAACCAAATTCGCTCTCACAGCTTAAAACCTGGTTTCAATAGGTTTGCGTGAGAATCTCTGTTCGCAAGCGTCAACTACTCTCTAACGCAACAGCACTTTTCAGAATAGCTGCGTATACACTTTATTATTTTTACTCGTGGTTAGAAGACTACATTCGCAATCACCACAAAATGGAAATGGCAATGGTGATTTCATGTTAACTAAGGGATGTCAAAAGCCAAGTCTAATTGGAAGATTGAAACTAAGCAAAGGGGAGGAATGCTGTGGATTGTCCGCAAACCTTCAGTTCGTGCCCCCCCACAGTCCCATAAACGAGTTCACGCTCCGAGACAAAGTCTACTGGTACATGACAAGGTATAGTAACTAGCAAACCGCATGCACGCGTTGTTGGGTGGGAGTGAGTAACTTCTTAGCAATAACACACTTGAGCAGAAAATCTTTTAAACCTTTTTTGCGTTGCATCATGTTCGAATAAAAGAAAGTTGCTGGACGACAATGTTCACAAAAATAAACTGCACAAAAGCGAAATTTTTACATCGCTTGAACTTTGATCTCAATCACCAATTTCTGTGCTTCGTTGGACAATGGTTTTACAACTGAGCACCTAAAAGTTCATTACAGTCTAGCATTCATGATTGGCCAACGTCGTTATTTGCCGATGTAGATTTACACGCATGGACACAAAACAATCTGCTTCAGCAGCGGTTGAAATATGATTGAAAGTTGAAACTAATTTTAAGATGCTTTTTTACAACTAGATATTTTATCACTGTTCAACTACACTTTTCATCAAATTATAAGAATGGAATTTACCGTTCTCTCTGCCCAGTCCGTAAGTGTAAATGATAGCTGAATTGTTTATTTTTATATTCCCATCCTTAATGACATCATAAACATTTTTAACAATGTTCCCATATGCTTCTTTTGGCTCACCGTCAGTCAAGAACAAAATGACGTATCCTGTAACATGACAATTCGGTTCAATGCATTTGTTTGGGAACCGAAATGAAAAAATCAGCTCACATTGCAATAACTACAATGTTCAAACAGAACAAAAGCAGTGCAATTACGTAAAAATCAAATTTGACATTTACATCAAGGAGAGCTTCTACACCCAAGAATTGCACTTGAAACTTGCCATTGTAAAAAAATCTTTACAGTGTGACTGAAAACATATCGCTAATAAAAACAAACTCTTCATGCATTTGTTCATGTTTTTTGTTGGTATTATTATAAAAATCAGTGTCTCATGACACCTGCTACAACTATACGGTTTTCTAAGCAGTTGTCCTGTAGAAAAATATTTTAAATGGGCTTTAAAGCGGTAGAAAACAGCACCAAGCAATAAAGCAGCAATACTGCCATCGTTAGATAAGCAGAATTGCATTGGCATCCAATTTATTACGCATAGCTCCTGTCTGCACCTTCTGTTTGTAGATGAATGGGAAAAGAGATTTAGAAAGTTTTGTCAAATCTGCAATAAAATCACATAATAAGCAACTCTGTATTTTATTGTTGAATATTGAAGGTAAGGTTTTATGTTAGGCTCTACAGTTCCTTAAGTTTTTATTCTCATTTAAGCAATTGATTTGTGTAAAAAACACAATCTTCACTTAAACATAGCGTCAGAGTATTTCGTCCTCAAGTTTTAGATGAAAATGTTTTCCATTTCACAAATGTGCAAGTAACTGTTGTAAGATTTAAATATACACATTATTTTTTTACATCCAATATGTAAATATCACTTAAATTTAGAAGATTGCAGTCAGCCTCAGTCGAGAGACATAATGTTGAACGAGATGATTTCTAAGGAATTTTATTTTGAATGATATTCAATGGTTGAAGCTGTGACTGCAAAGCTGTGCCCAAGAAGTCACTGCATAATGAAGATGAGAAAAAAAACTGCACCACCGTAAACCGGTCTCACGGAATATGTAAGTAGCTACAGTGTTTGAATTTAGCAAGACGGCCACAAATTTCAAGACTCTCTTCTTTTGAGCAAAACGATTCTGTGGTTGTCAATTCAACTTTTAGCCTGTCTTGACCTCAATTTACTTATGCTGTTGAATATCAGGCTATAGATGAATATTAACTGAATTCCAGAGAAACTGGAGCGAATACATTTTATTCGGTTGTAAAGAGGTGACATCCTTTCTTGTGACTTAATTTTTTTGCAAGGTTCGTTATTATGGTATAGCTCATTTATTTGCAGACCCACCTTTCAAAGAGCTGTAAGATACACCTTTTTCAGGGAAAAATAAAACGGAAAACATAGAAGACAATCGTATAAAATGACAAAGAAGTACACAAAGATATTCAACAAAAGCAAAATCAGCCCAAAAACTGCAGATGCGCCTCTGAGTATGGTGATAAACGATTTCATATCAACACTAGACCTTTTACAAGTTCTGCGGTTATCAATAAAATACCTTGATTTACTTGGGGTCGCTGTTTGAAGCTTTCTAGCAAAAGTTGGAACCCATTCGTGAATCCGGCGCGATACACTGATTCCCCTGGGTAAACAAAACGTTGTGTAAACTCAATAGTTGTTGCCAAAAATAAGCAGAGGAACAACACTCGTTGAATGCCCGATGGCTGTGGAAAGACAAAATCCCAGACGCAACAACTTATCAAGATAAGTTTTCATTATTGTTGCCTTGTGGAGGAATTCCACATCATAAGAAATGGCGCTGAAAGCAAAATTTTTGATATATTGAATGTTTTTGAAAAAGTAACAGATATTTGCTTTGTTTGTGAATGGCATTCATCTGTTGCCTTAATGGTTGAGCGTTGCAACCAGTCATTCTTTCTTTGCCTGTCGGAATGTTTGGATAATGGACAAGGCTTCAAACTTTCAAAACATCATCCTTTTCAGAGCACTGACCAGCACTGCACCGAACACTTCAACTGAAACAAAATCTGAATCGAACTTTTCAGCCCAAGAAACCTTTCCTCTTGATGTCGCGCTTGAGCAACAAGGGTGCTGCTCAAAGTTCACTAGCCTCAAAACAGTTTATGGCAAAAACACAAGTGCTCGGTTCCGGTTCATCGATTTTACCAATCGGACGTTTGCATTCGACTAACGCAGAGCTTTGCTTGTGATCTTGCCATGAAAATGCAGCTTCGTGCAGATTGGGGAAAAGTGCCTTTGGTGCTTTGGTATTGACGCAGATGGGCAGCACCCCCTGCGCAACTGTGTTGATCATCTAGCAGCTCCTTCCCACGCATATGCAACACCACGAGTTGAAACTGGACAGTAACAAAGCTAGTTTAACTGCTGAGGGGCATCGACTCGATAACCTTCCGGATCCTTCAATGCCCTGCAGGCGTCCTTGCACTAATTTGTGTTTTTTCTTGCTGAATATTCATTATCGCCAAATAAAATCAACTCAACTCATCATTTCTGTGGCATGTAAGGCATGAAGGAAAAATCGCCAACGTCCTCAATGGCACTCATAACAAGCCATGAATGCGTAAACATTTTTTCACTAGCAGTGAAAATGTTTCAAATATAAACTAAACAATTTTTCAGAAATTCTATATGGCCGTTATTGTTCAGCTCTAATTTATTTTCACATGGAATCATCCTGAGATAAAAGTCTATGATGTTTTCTTTGTAGTCGTTTATAAATAAAATGATGAACATATGATCTGATGCTTTGTAAACAAAACTGTAAGTTACGTTTTGAAGATAATAAGCTTTAAAGCATGTGCCACGCATAGGTTTGTCTCTAACCTTCAGCCTTCAACAACCGAAGGAAATTTTCTTTGAGGAACTTGACGTTGCTCGGCGTTGCCAGAGCTAAGTCATGCGTGAAGCATCCACCAGGTCGCTCAGCAACTTTGTTGAAAGTCACAACTCCAACCTGCAAACAAATAAAGAAGGTCACACAATGTTTTGCTAAAGATCAGAGTATCGAAAATTTGGAGAGATTCCAAATGAAAAACGAGCCACCGACACAACAGGTTGCCCTAAAGCACATGTCTTGCCTTTTTCCCTCACCTGCCCGATCAAAATATTCCGCACAACAATAAACACAACCTTGTTGCTTGCGACTTTCTTGGATTAAAACAGCGAGTATGGTGGTCCATGCGTGGCACCCTAAAAAAATGTTGTTTGTGGCATTAAAAAAAAAACGTTTCAAAAACTAAAACAATTTTACTTTCGTTTCTAAAATATTTTTGTTTCACAAATGTTTTATTGATAAATTCATTTTCGTTTAAAAAAATATAATTTTCGTTTCGGAAACACTCACTTTTGTTTGAAAATTAAAATCTTTTCTTTTCAGAAACAAAAACCATTTAACTTTCGTTTCGAAACATTTTCGTTTCGCATATGTTTTCAAAATAAAACATTTTGTTTTCGAAAAAAATTTTATTTTCATTTCGGAAACACTTTCCCTATTGTTTCGGAAACACTTTGCAAAACAAATCGAAAAAAATCGCATCAGTTTTGTGGTCACGGCTCATGCATGCCACCCTCCGTTGAGGGCCAGTGTTTCCACTTGAAAAAGCTTGATTTGCAGATTCTCCTGTGTCGATGTCTGGCTCCAGCAGCTCGCGATCGTATTGCGGGTACGTGTAGACTAGTCTGAGCCTTTCCTTGTTGTGATAACCTATCCTTGGGCAAATGTCTTTGAGGGATTTGTGACGCAATACTTATAACTTGTTGCTTAGAGTAAGTGAATGGTATCTTTGTGGCCAAGAGAAGCGGATCGATTGTGTGCATGGGGAGTGAAGTTAAAAGCTGCTTCGTGATTTTAGGGAGCCTAAATAATTTTATTAGGGATCATTTGGCAAAGTTGCAACGTTTGCCTGCCAAATTTTAACGGTTTTGACAATTTAGGCAGAAATTTGATAACTGAAAAATTGAAGGGTAGCCAATTGCTCCAGTTTTGATGACCTCCAAAATTGTAACGGACTCCCTGTGGCAAACTTTTCCACAGAGTTCTCTAATACTGATAGGCAGTGTCGATTTTGCTGATAGGCAGTGGCGCTTTTCCAAGTAAAGGCACAGGGAGCCCGTTGAACTTTCGGAGGTCATCAAAACTGGTGCAATTAGGCTACCTTTCAATTTTTCAGTTATCAAATTTCTGCCTAAATTGCCAAAAACGTAGACATTTGGGAGACACACGTTGCAACTTTGACAAATGATCCACAATAAAATTTTTTAGGCTACTTAAAATCGATTTTGAGATTTTCTTTCGATTTGTTTTACGAAGTGTTTCCGAACCAAAAATACCTTTAATTTAAAACGAAAAGAAAACATTTGCGAAATGAAAGTGTCTTCGAAACGAAAGTGAAACTGTTTCTGTTTTTGAAACGAAAATATATAAATTTTCAAGCAAAAGTGAAACTGTTTCCGAAACGAAAATATTTTTTTAAAACGAACATGTTTTCATTTAGAAAATATTTGCGAAAGGAAAATATTTGCGAAAGGAAAATGTTGTCGAAATGAAAGTAAAATTGTTTCGGTTTTTGAAAGGATTTTTTGTTTTTTTGCAAAAAAATGCGAGAAACTTTTTTAGGGTGGCACGCATGGATCACCATGCGGCGAGTTACTGAGGTGAAAAGTGTCAAGAGCTAAGGAAGTACGGATCTGCGAATAATGCAGCATCTAAAGATTCTAAACAGTGACGCTATGTTCTTTAGGAGGAAAAGAGCTTTTGCATTTGTTGCTGTTTCGTTCCACGATTCACTGCTTTCTGTGATGATATATCCCGTTTCGGAATTCTTCAGAAGCAAACACTTCGGCGAAGAAACAAAAACATTTCCAGTCAACGGGTAATTGTCAAAAAGGAAACGATTTGCCGCGAGCCGTCCGGACTAAGACGCAAAACCAACGTTTATGTTTCGTCGTGATGCCCCGCTCAAAGTTTCGGCACGTTTTTTTAATTTTCTTGGTGATGCGGAAACATCATCCGATACGTAGTTCCGCTTACAACAGAAATAAATCTTCAACTGGCCTCCACGAAGTGAATCCGCAGCTACGCATTGCATCTGCCCAGCAACTTAAACCTAGTTGAAGGAAGTTGCTATTACCTTACTCGAGCTTTTTTTACCCTGACATGCAGGACAACATGTTTTTCAGAGAGATGTCGCCGCCCATATTGAAACAACTCTTCAATCGTATTTTTCAGCACAATTCATTCTCAGTCAATGTCTGACTCTGCGACAGGCGTTGGGCTGGGCTCACAGTTGTCTCGTTTCAAGGTTTGGACGACTGTCCGTTGTTTGAGCTTCGTAAACATGACCATTAAAGCGCTCACGTGGTTTGTATTGCGTCTCACCATGGCTTGTGATACATTGTAGTGACTGTGGGCAGTAAAAAAGTGTTTACTTTAAGAAAAACTTAAATTATAAGAATAATTACAAAATCTTATCAAAATACGAACAAAATACACATTTATTCCAAATAGCTTCTGTAAGGGCTATGCGATACGCTCAGCGCTCTGCTTCTGCCCAAAAAATGTTAATGATTGCTTACTTTGGAATCTGGAATGTTGCAAGTGCGCGAAAATGACATTTCACTGCGCAAGTGGTTTAGCGGTACTTCGAATTTGCGCTCATGCGCACTTTAGAGGAAACATAGGTGTTTAGACAGCAAACAGCTTCGTCGAGCGTCTCGCGTGCATTATGACCAAATCTTTGAACGCACCAGCAGAGCTCCACTACAAAATACACCCCTCAGGCGTCGTAAACAAACGCTCGAGGCGTCAATCAACTTGAACCAGCACACGACATCAAATGACTGCTGCTCGTCAAGTTCTTCGAAATGTGGTCACCGCGAGAAGGAAACTGCGGTCTCTGTTTATCGTGGAGCTGGAAAGTAAGCCAATGACATCGTCTCCTTAAAGGTGACGCCGTCGAATGACCCAGCAAATTATTTTGCTAGGAAATCGATTTCGTCAATTTTGCGTTTCAGCTTTCTTGAGGCCAGCCATATGGTCACAGCATGTGTTTGAGATTGCAATTCGCGTGCTTCCTACACATCGTGCTTTAGTTATTGATCATTTCACTCGTAAGCCTTTGCGTGCAATTTTCAGAACTGTAGATGCGTAAAAAACGTGAAATAGATTTCTAGTAAAAAAACTTTGCTGACTGATTGGACAGCGTCTCCTTTGAGGAGGCTTACTGTCGTAATGTCTCTATGCAGAAGTCGAATTATCACGAAGTTATGGAAGCAGAACATGGCAGGCAGATTTCCCGAAAACCCTCAACAAATCGAGATCCTTCGTTTAATTATAATTACCAATAACACGCGGTGGAATGGGCCCCACTCGTCCCGAGCCATGAGCAGGTGCAAGTCCACACTACAGCATTCTGCTGGACAGAGGTTTGTTGTTTCGCGTCGAGGCACCTTCTTAAATATAATGACTGGGGTGAAAAAAGCGGAAATATGACTACAGCTTCATGATGAATGATTTGATTTTGTTGCCGTTAAGTAGGAGAACGTTTAATTTCTATCTCGACAAATTCATATTTCATCGAACAGCTTAATTTGTACCAATCGCAATGAGGTATCGCATAGAAACGCATTACCCAATAACGAAAACAAGGAGATTAGAGGGACATGTTAAGTACTTTAAAAAATCCCATGACCGTTTTCGTTATGCGCTCGGTATTAATGTACTGTTAGTCATAATGTAAAACCACAGTAGATTGTCTGAAAAAAATATGAAGTAGATGATCTCAGTCCTCCGGAAAAAAACGAAATACGCAAGAATGCGCCTGGTACAGTTTATTACTCCGGAGCTGCAGATTGACAAACCTTTTTGAAGGCTGGGAACATTTTGCATTGTCTGCACGAGGGTGGATTTGTGATTACAAACAATTGTTTTCAGGCTCAAACGTTGAAGTTTAACAAGTTGTTGCGGCATGACCGCTGATGCATTGCTGCCATTGTTACGAAACACGGGCTGCTGTTTAGTTTGAAGCAATCTGT
>Ga0210059_1008332_pt1 | contig 16385 bp, 9 predicted proteins | sample Ectturendosymbi2_FD_188042 | JGI IMG/M metagenome (GOLD analysis project Ga0210059, IMG submission 188042) | Ecteinascidia turbinata endosymbiont from Florida, USA - Sample 2 (SPAdes) (version 2) | ecosystem: Host-associated > Tunicates > Ascidians > Unclassified | place: Key West, Florida...
GAGGTCATGAAAACCGCGTCGCATCGTAATTGCACTCTTCAAGTGACTAATAGAATTTAAACAGCTTCTACAGGGCAGGAAATGGGAGTTCGTTTTTACATTACAAAGCCACTTTGTTGATTTCAGTCACCATCATTAACTAGTCTGTTGTCTGCAGTACAGTAAAAACGAGTGTCAAATTGAGGATTCACAGCACTTTGTAAATAGAAATCTACGAACAGTAGGTAGGCTACTGCAATTCGCCAAATTGCCACTGTAACCTATTCCACAAACTTTTATGCCACATTTTATGCTACTCCATGTGTTCCATTATGAACTGAGGAAATCATGGCCACATAACTGGGATAAAAGTTCAAAGTGTAGCCTATACTGAAATCATCCACTTCCAATATTCGGCTACATATTTTGTACAGAGGTTGAATCACTCTGCTATACCAAGGTGTAACGAAAACCTATTAAATCAGTATTGGGGTAATAGTCCTTCAGCCCAATATCTGATGTCTTGTAACCTACCGAATAATCTTCCAGTTTGCTCAACCGATTCAATTTTGTTGATTGTTTCCCTAACTAGGTGTAGTTAGCCTACATGCAAAACTAATAAATAAATTTATCCCTCGCTTTTGCTACATATTAGCTCGAAAGGTTGCACAAGACTTAATGCCAACCACCCAACCTCTTTTCCGCTCGAATCCCTTATTATCGGATTCCCAACCTACTTCTGCTAGTTGGATTCGCTGAATCGGGTATGGTTGAAACATGCGCGCTCAAGCAGCTCGGTGAGACACTCATGGACGTGCTTGAGTGATTTATGGGATTCCCAATCCAACGGGAACCCGATAACAGTGCAGTGTAAAGAGGGTAAATGATAGCGACCCGTCTGCCATACTTGAATGACTTTCAGACATGTAAACCGAACGGTGCAATGACGTCAGAACGGGCTGTCTCGTTTTTGCGAACCGTCGCTTGGCATGTAAACGTAGTAAAAATCTGCTTCCAAAACATTTGAATCCACCCAGCCGGAGACAACCAATGGTTAGATTCACACCCTGGTGCCTTTCAATGATTGCTGGCCAGTTGCACGATTTCTCCTACAAAAAACTAAACAATTGCACAACTCCAAGAGTGCTCCTATGCAAGCTGGATAATGTGTGCTGCAGTGTATGTGCTGGGCTTCTTAATCCAAGCTGGATAATGTATGCTGCAGTATAATAATCTACATCAGTGCGCTTTAGAAATGTCTGAATGAAAGTAAATTGTATGGCGTCAAGCGAGTACATCTACATGAAGGTGATGTGCATGTTTTGTGAAAAGTCGTATTTGGAAATATTGCTTTTTAAAAGGCTGCAGATTGATTCAAAAGTTGAATTGCACCCTGAAAAGACCATTTTTCAAAAAATAAATGGTTTTGTAGACACTTTTTGCTTTTTTTCAGTACACTGGCAGAAAATTCTGCGGCACTGAATCACCTCGAAACTTTGCCGCTGCTTCAAATAATGTTACCATAAAGTTCAGCACAGACTACAGCGTTTCTGAAAGAGGGTTTTCAATTTCATGGATGACCTCAAGTATGTAAAGTTTGGAAACGTTGAATACAATGCATTGCTTTTGAATAGTTCTTGTTGAGACTTGTAACAGTTGACACCTTTCCTGGAGTATGTTTTGTAATGAATGCAAAGTATTCATTATGCATTTAGCTAATACTTGTAGTGAGATGCGGAAACGACGAATTCACTTGCTGGGATGGTTCTTGCATACTTCAAACACTCCAGTGTGACGGAAAGTCAGACTGCGTGGATGGAGCTGATGAGGTTGAGTGCAGTAAGTTGACTTCTATCTGTTTCCAATGGCAATTACCAATTTGTTCATTAATATTTTAAAACCACTGGTAGTGAAGAGAAATCCGCCAAAAGAAAGTTTGTTTTTTATGAAAAATGTGTTTCGAAGAGCAGAGTTTTTGGTGTCCTGAACTGAGCAACCAAACAACTTTCAATGACATTATGAGAAGGTCACTCACTTTTTTAAGGTTTTCACTTACATGATAAAAAGCATCATAGTAATGATGATGAGCACGAATCTTTACGTTGAACACATTTTTAGTCATGATTAACTTTGCTTACGTCTCAGATATATTTGAAACAGTGTTTCAAAAACAACTACTGTAAGCCTCCGATGCTTCATGAACTAAAGGTTCATGCAGGTACAACATCATTCAGTTACAATTGATTGTTTCAAAAAGCCCAAAGCTTGTTTTATGGTTTCTATATTTAATAAACTTTGGTACACGAAAAGCGGAAGTGCTAAATAGCCTTATAATGAAAATCACGGCCAATAAAAATGATACAAACGAGATACTGCAAACGTTTCGATAACTCCTGTTATCATCATCAGTGTATTGCAAATTTAACTGCAGTGATCATGCTTCAGGTTCTTATTGGTCACTCAGGAGAAAAGCGCTATAAGAAATGAAAAACGTGAAGGTCTGTTTCGGTGGTGACGTAGTGGCGCGAAGCATACGCACTTGTCCCATGACTCAGCTGGATACGCACCGGTGGCGATAGCGCGTGACGCCATGAGTGAGGCATGAAGCTTTGTCGCAACTACCGAAACAGCCCTTCGCGTTTTCATTTTTTACAGCGCTTTTCTCCTGAGTGGCCAATAAGAACCTGCAGCATGATCACTGCAGTTCACTTTACAATGCACTGATGATGATAACAGGAGTTATCGAAACGTTTGCAGTATGTCGTTTGTATCATTCTCATTGGCCGTGATTTTAAATTATATATCTTTAATAAATTGTGCGTTTTTCTTGTTTCTTAAAGAAAACGTATGTAATGTTTCTTAGTTCACATTTCATGGAACGAAACTGAAGATTGCGGTAAAGTTACCATTGCTCCAGAATTTCCATGGGTAAGTCGATCGAAAGGAATGATTTTGTGTGGTTTTCCCTGCTTAATTGTGATAGAAGGAAACGTAGTTTTCACTTTGCGTTAAACACGGTTCAGGCACTGTTTTATCAGTGCTCTTTCCTTTTCAACTTAATTTCCTTTTTACTTCGTTTTTCGTACAATTTTTTATTTCGAAATCTCATTCAATAGGTATAGGTTTTTGGAATTACTTTTATAAATGCAATTTTTGTTTAGGATATGCTTTACCGTTTTGAAAAATATTTGTTATACTCATGCTTGTGAACTATAGTTATTTGCAAACGTCGTTCAATTCCTAGAGTTTAATAGACAGTGATGTTCTACAAGGTCCATCGAAACAAATGCATGCTCTCTTTTGTTCTAATGGTTTTACAGCATATGATGATCATGGAACCTTTGTCAGTTATCAGTGGATTGTTGTACAAGAGGACCACATAGAACTGTTTTGAATTCCGCAGTAGCTACATGCAGTCAGTAGAAAAATATAAGACCACTTGTAAATTTCAAGTAAATCAAACATTTAAGGCACTTTACAATAGCTTTTTCTCACCCTCCTTCAAAAACAAGAAAATTGCCAGCAGCAAGTACTCTCCGGTTTTTAAATGTTGTTCATAACTACTCGCAATGGTGATAAAAAAACGGACAAATCAAATATATATCTTTAGTCTTATTGATGTTTAAACTGTCAGGATCCTCGAATCGTGGGAGGTAGTGAAGCGAGTCCTGGCTCTTATCCGTGGATGGCGATGTTGAAAATTAAAAGCAGCGTTAGTTTTATTTGTGGCGGTTCCATCATAAACAACAGAACTGTTCTCACTGCAGCTCACTGCGTCGACGGCCTAGAGCGGTGAGTATAATTTTTCACTGTCTTGATGCCAAGGCTATTTAATTTTGGTTTCTTCAAATGCATTTTACAATTTACGTAAATTCAAATTGTCGTGCCTAACATCAATTCATGGTTCAGTAACAAAACTCAGATTTTTCTAATTTTTGTCTTTCCGACGAAACATATTGTGCACGGTGTTCTGTAAGCCACCTGAGACAACATACAAAAATCTAGTTGATATTATAATTTTATCTAAATTATGCGTATTGCACAGATCCTACCAAGTTGTTCTCGGACGACATCAAGTTTCGAGTACAGTTGGAGAAAAAATTATTGATGTTCAAGCCGTCATTTTACATCCTAATTACACTGGGTAAGCCTTTCGAGAGGTCTTGTGCATTACATACTCTACAATTTGCCTACAACAAGCGCTTTGTACGACAAACGATAAAAATGTTGTTTTAGGATTGAAACTAATGTTGACTCACAAACACTGGTTAAATCCTATAAATTACCGGATTTTACTGAACGACATCTAAGAACTTCCATCCAAAGGCCAATGTCTGCATGGTTTTCAATTCATTTTCTGGATTCGAAAAAGAATATGTTGAGCGTTGTGGGCGAAAACAAGTTGTTATCTTGCAAATTAGAAAGTATTTTCTGGTTGCTAATTTACTGACAAGTGAATGCAATGAAAATGGATGGGTTTCATTAAGTTGTATGCTGTTAATAGTCCTCACAATAGTTTTGGTTGCTTCTTTTTCCGAAAGAAATGAGTTGTTTTGAATTTGTTTGTAAATTTCCCAAAAAGAACATTGTAACTTTTATGGCATGTTCAACATACATCGCAACGGATTTGCAGGCGGAGCGTGAATCTTCACATCACCCCCATTTAAGGGAAATTTGTGGAAACCGACAACCCCCTTCAGTGATTGAGTGTCATCAGTAAAATCCTTGCTGTGATAAACGTTATTTTAGCGTAAGCTGTCAAACCTCATCACAGTGTGTTGATAGCATGAAACAATGGATAAAAATGTTTATGTTCTAGTTTTGCTTTATAATGAAAAATGTACCACAATTTTCCAAAATGCACCTGGGCTGGCAACACGAAAGTGGGAAAGCACTTGACGCTGTGTGACTATTTGGAGCGCACGGAATCTTTTTGATTGCACATTAATTTTGCTCTTTCAAAACTTGCGTACTGGGTACACGTTTTTTTTCACAAAAAAAGAGCTTAAATGAAGCTTCTTGCAATTTACGTTTTATTTGAAACAGAAATGCCGCCGAAGGCTTTGACATTGCTATCCTCAAATTAAACGAAACAATCATCTTCGACGGACGGGTGCGGCCTGTCTGCGTACCTCGCACTGCCTCTCGAAGTAACGTTATTTCTCCTGGAACTCAGTGCATCGCTACTGGATGGGGAAAATTGTGTAAGTTTTGCGAAAACGCGTGGAAGCAAGATTACATTGATCTTAGATATAGACTATTTCAAAAATTTTTGTATGAGTATAACGAAGATTCAGAACAACTATATTTCCAAATGCCGCCTTTCTTTTTGTCCGCCGGTCACGAACTAAAGCACTTGAACAACCGATGCTGGTTTCAGAGATTTTGAAGGTGTTCTATTTTGTGTTATCACGATTTTGTAAAAAACGTTTCTTTTTCAATGAAAAAGTGTGTTATTGGTGTTAAAATCGTTTATTGCAATAAGTTTTTTCAGGTTAACACTCCATTGTATCAAGTCCGGAACCAGGTTACATATTAGTATAAAAATTCAATTTGTCAGGTTCAACTGATCCACTTAAAAGTAAATCTATTTTTAAGCACATGCTTGGACATATGTTTCTTTATTGTTTGTTGTCTTCAAACCCACATGCAAATAGAACTTAAGCATACGTGGCACTAATAAGGAACACACAGATTCATGAAGGAACACAGGTATAGAAATGTGTCACTGTGTCAGTAACAAAAATGCATTTGCATAGATGGCGCCAACACGGTTGCTTTGACGAAAAACAAGCATAGATATGTGGTACTCGCAAGGAACACATAAATATATGGTGCCAACACGGTTAACATGATATTTAGCTCCTCTGCACAATGTTGTGATAAGTTCGGTTCTACGACAATTACAAGCCGCAAATTCTAAGCGACAAATTCAAAGCCACCGGCTGAACTGAATTCACCGGATGTGCAACTGTTGCAAAACGTGAGCTAACAGTTCACTTGGTGACGAAAACGACACCTCGGAAAATCTAGCGTTTTTTTAACTTATCGGTACAGTTTATTACTGCGCCTCGTAGTTGAGTAAACTTATTTTCAATTTCACATTGTAGCGGAAGACCACGATTTCTCTCCAACTGCACTATATCAAGTTCGTGTTCCGATTGTTGACTGGCAAATTTGTTCTGATTCCTATTTGAATGCATCTGGAAGTCCGATTCCTAGTGATACACTTTGTGCGGGGGATCTTAAAAAGGGTCGGATTGATTCGTGCCAGGTGGGATTATACAGTAAAGTGCCCTGTAAATCACACTATTCATAGTTTCAGTGTTTCGCTTGAAATTTTGCCAGATTCCAATACTGTAAACTGCTCCAAGCGTGGTGCGGCCTTGGTGTACAAAAAAATAATAGTAACAGTTTGCACTGCATCAGGAAATGTCGTTTGAAGCTGAATATTACCCTGGATTTCGTGAAAACCTAAATGGATGGACTTCACCGGTTTCAAGGTTGCTTGAGTTGTAAAAACCCAGTGTTTTTACGTGCCAGAATTATTTTTTGAAAAAAGTTAAAAAAGGTAATAAAAAAAGTTGGATTTTAAAATTTTCATTCCTGGCAAAAGTTCATTTGTAAAAATAACCATTTAAGTTGCTTATAAACTTCATTTTCGTGTCAATGTTGAGCAGTAAATCCACTTTTGATGATGGATATTTTTGATGCTTTTTTAAGGGTGACTCTGGTGGTCCTTTGGTTACTTTCCTGGATGGTTTCAACTGGTACCTGGTGGGCATAACGTCCTACGGAGTTGGATGTGCAAGACCTGGTTTACCTGGAGTTTACACAGAAGTTTCCCTCTACTATCAATGGATTGTCAAGAGTAAGCCGATATTCGGTGCAATTTGTTACCTTTCACTTATTTGAATTTGATTTTTTTCCCTTCGTGGAGGAGGAGTTTTCCGTGGTGAAATGTAGGCTCTACAGAATTTCTAACTTCCCACGGATATGTTGAATACGTTACTGCATTGAAAAAAACTGTTAGGTAATACTTCAGTATTTTGAAACTTTTGCGATCTATGCTTACCCAAACCATTTCATCAAACCTCCTCCCTGATGTTTTGCAGCTATTGGTGAAACGGCTGAACCAAGTGCAGGTAAAAGTTGTGTGCTGTTTTTAAAAATCCTTTAAATAGTACATCACTGCTTCCTTTGTTCAAAATCTGGAAGAGCAAAGCGAAAATAAATTGGTAACACATGAAAAGTTTCAACATCGATATCGTTGTCGTGAATAAGCATTGCCAATTAGACTTTCCTATAACAATACTGACGATGATTTGTTGCGAAAAAAATTTGTGCAAACTTGATCAGTGGTGCAGATTTTACTTCTTGATTCAAATTTTGTTCTAAGCGATCTGTTTTTTTTGTGGTAGAAAAGCACTTGAAAAAAAACCCTTAGAAAACTTAATGTTTATCTTAGAGCTGCTCTTTTATTTTTTATCGAAATTGTGCTTGAGCAATTTTTGAATACCCCTGAGAAAAAAAAATTTGCGTTTTCCGTTGATTTCTAATTACAGTATTAACTTCTGGCTAAAATATTACATGCCTTCGAAATTTCAACATTGATTACCGATGGCTTTAGAAGTAATGCGTGTTCATAGATTCCAAAACCTTGTTTGACAATCCAAATGCTTACATTACAGTGCTCCAAAGCAATAAAAACGTCAGTGAGACAAAGTGGACAACAGCAGGTATTTGAAAAGTGATTCATTTCACCTGTTTTTCGTTATATTTATAACCAAGCTTGGAAGCTGAAAAACGTCATCATAAAGGCAAAAATTAAATTGTTCGGTCTCTTAAAGCTATCAAAGTGTCACAAAATCAGGCACCAGGTATGAGGGCGATGTTATAATTTTATGCAGATTGACTGTTTTAAAAGCAATACGTTAAACTTAAACCACGTTTTTCCACAAAACAGCTTTTAATCAGGCTTCTTCCGATTTCCATTATATTTCAAGGCTTCGATGAGATTTACTCTTTTTTTTCATCATGCAGTAAATACGGCGCTTCGTTTTAGTGGCCGTAGCATGCGTCAGTGCGTGTATGGTTTTGGTAAATCATCATCGTTGTGATGACAACACTTCTGTGTTTCTTCTCCCTTACGTTTCAATATTGCAGTGTTACCAAACCTAAAATGCTATATCATTGACTCTAGCGCAAAATGAACAATGTTCTTGTGCCGGTGGTTAAATCATGACAAACCTTTTTATAATTTTAGGTCTTTCCGGTGAAAGTGTTTTAAACTGGTCATCATCCAACGCAGTTGCATAAGCAGCTTAAAAATCATGGTTAAGCAAAACAGTTTTGAAGCAAGGATAATATCTGAAATCTACCAAAAATTCGCAATTGAAGTCGGAGGTTTTGCTTAAACGTCGAATGATTTGGTTAATTCCTAAAGACAAATTGTTAGTTTTATGCCTTTGTTCGTGCCATGGATCAGTGTTCTGCTTGTATATGCTCACATTGTATCAGAATTGAGTATGAATGGCCACCTGCTACTGGCTTTCCAGCGAATGTAGGCTACTCCTCCTCATAAGCTTTTGTCAGTGCCAGCGGCGTTAAATCGAAACCCTTCGTGGCGGGTTTTCTACTCGGACAAGTGAGTGTCACCACACTTTTTCATACTTTGTATGACTTAAATAGAAAGCCACAGCCAAGTCGACCATGGCGATACTGTTGGAAGGTACAGGATCAGTCGTTTGCTTTTTACAGAACGTTGGTGCTGCTTGCTTTCTCTGAAGAGGGCTCCAAGATTCCTTTGGTTGGTTTGCAGCTGCATGCGATCAAGTTGTAATGAGAATTAGCAGCAAAAAGGCCGAGGTTTTACATTTTTTCAGAAATCCCACTCAATGTACGCTACATGCAAACGACAGCACACTATAACAAAATTCAGGTACAACAGAAAAACGTGGATGTGTTGGTACTAGTCACGAGTGATGGAAAGCTGTGACGGAAATATCGAGAAGTTTAAGCATACAGAACCTTGGGATGGTTTTCACGGGTTAGCAAGGCTGACCAAAGAGAATGGTTTAGGGTTGGTAAGGCTGATGCAGTGCTGGGTGAGATTGATCGTTCCGTTGTCACAAAAAAAAACTTTCAGACACCGCAAATTTTTGAGATTTAAAATCGATCGCTGTTTTGATCGTCACCTATGGCCATGAATCTCAGTTGCGAGCGAAAGATTGCTGTCTCAAATGCCAGTGGAAAAGATGAGGATTTTTTGATGCGTTCACGACTTGAAACGTCGCATCAAAGCAGGCGGATGTGAGATTCGTAAAGTCGTGAATTTAGAGAACACTTGGCCGAACAAACATATCCCAGCATGGATGAATTGACCACGTGACAACGATGCCCATTGAAACATTTACGAATTGAATTCTGTTGGCTACACTTACGAGAAATGGACTCAGAAGCAGAAAAAGGATCATGTTTCGTCATGAAAATTAAAAGATAGCTTGGTCCCAGTTTGGTGTGAAGCCGGCAGAAGGCTGAAAATCGTGATGTAATTTGAGATCTTCATGTGCTGCTGGCCCTAGTGCCCCTCCCGCTTGGAAAAGCTTGTGTGAAAACTCACTTTTCACACAGGCTTTTCCAAGCGGTAGTCTTGCCTACGTACTACATGTTGCACTCACAAAAATTTATGAGTGACTTATTCGTTATGAGATACTGTTGTTCTTGCAAACTTGCTGTTACAATCACAAGTTTCATTGCAAAAGAAGACCTGGTAGTAAGCTGTTTTCCAGCAAAGAATTTCTTACGTGAAATATTCAAACCCAGACGTCTGTAGAGCTGTGATTTACATTTAAAGTGCCTGTTTTTATTTAGGCTTGGCTAGCAGTAAATAATGAGTTTCGTCGTTGCTTGTGACCTTCATGTACAAAGATGCTGCGTTTTTCTGTGGAAATTGCTTCAAATTTGTTACACATTTTTTCAACTGTTAGCTCTGAAAACGCAAGTTATGCCTGGTCGGTCACGTAACACAAGTGCTATTTGTGTCGGCCATTCTTCTGTCTCGGCGCAGCACCTCGATTTTTGCAGGCGCGAATCACTGGCAAGTCTTGAGCGAAACTTTGTCAGTAGCATCATTCCTTTATCGGTGAGAAGCAGATCGGAAAAAGTTCTACTAACGTTTACCCTTTTGCGTTGTGTAAACATCAATAACCCAGCTCCGTCTATCTACATGCAAACCCCTTTTTGCACAGCTCCTCCATTCGGTTGGATTGTTACGCAATATAACTTCATCGTTTTTTTGAAAAGAATGGCGTTTTTCAGAAAGAGTTTTTCAATCTTCTTGCTGCAGCGGAACCTTCCTCAAATATTTGCGTTGCTCATGGAACCCTATGCAATGGTCCAAGTGTCTGCCTACTTTCTGTAAAAAATCTGTGAAATAGCCATATTGCTACAACCGCATAGAACTGTAGTTGTGAATTTCGTCCAGGCCATTTCGCGTCTGTTTCGGCCGAACCCCTGGCAGCCACTCGCGGACCCTAAGATTCCGCGGGACCCTGGTTAAAAAATACTGGTTTAAGGTACCACGACAATCACATTTTTGTCACTGCATCAGTAAGTGATTTGTAATTAAAGATGTTCACGTTGTTGCATAACGCTTGAAACCGCATACATTCAGGTGTGAGTTCTACGAAAGATCCGCCGTCAATGATATCCACTACGGACTTCTCAGACTTAAATAATTTTGCTCCAAGCAAAGGTAAGAATACTAAGTCGATTCGAGACACTTTATCTGAATAGAATTGTCGGAAACGCAGCAGCGACAAGGCTGCAGTTGTTTAGTAGCGGTATGCCTCTTAATGCGGCACCGCATTTCAGCATTTCCAAAGGTTTTTGTTTTATGTAGTGGAAGTAGAAGTTTACAACATGCGTTTTACCCTCCATATTTGGCCAAATTCCTGCGCTAACTAATCTACGTCGTGTTCAGTTTTGCCAAACGATTCGAGTTCGATTTGAAAATGGCCGATTGTCTTCAAATTTTTGCTTATCCTATTGGTAAACGGGCCCAATTTGCTGGCTTTGTACTGAAGGTTTGACTGGAAAGCTTTATGGAAGTTCCTCGCATAGCAATTGTAATTTATTCCTAACTGAAAAACATTTTAAACGTTTCTTTTAATTGTCAAAAAAGGAATACGTTTCAGTCGCAGGGAAGTATATCATTGGCCTCTGTCACGTTTACTTGCTGTTTCAAGCATGATTTCCATTTCGTAGCGAATTATTGCGACCAGTGAAATGGCATGTGAGACGCCATCAAACTAATAATGGATAAGCTGCGCGAACATTGTGTTAAGCATACGTTTACGTTTCCAACGGTCGTACTAAATATGTTTATGAAGCTTAATACAGCCATTCCTGAAATTGCCAAATGGAAAAAATGCTGATTTGCTGGGAAAGGAACGTTGCACCAATATTCGGATCTTTGCTGTAGCAATAGCAACGGTATTAGGAAAAAGATTTCAGCATTAAATAGTTTTTCACGTGTTTGTGATAGGATGCGCACAACCATTTCATTTTTCAATTACTCAAACACAACCTTTTGAGATGTTCTTGATTTTTGCTGTGATTGCTGCTTTCAGTTCATCAACCATTTGCGGATTGTTTTGGCACACATTATCCTTGCGATACCACATAGATAAAAACCTAAGGGATAAAGTTCGATGAATTCGGAGGTTTCAAGTCATGTGAATGTACCAGCTCAGACCGCCCATTTGTGCACATGTTCCTAACTAAAAATAACATTATTGAAAGCGAATAGGTATCATGCTTCAGATTCCTAACATTTCTACCTTCCAATCAAATGCCAGTTCATAAATAACTTTACTCAACAATCTTGCATAACCGACCAAAACAGGATATTGCCAGCAAGCCACACAATAATAGTGTACATCTGCCTACATACGCTGTTAGAGGTAGGCAAAAGGTAAACAAAATTACTTTTATGTTTCTCACGCTGCAAGCACCACCAAAACAGGGTATGTCAAAAAAACCCTCAGTTTTAGTATGCAATTGCTTAAAGATGTTGTCAGAGTTAGTCTAACGATACCTCAGAGCATATATATTTGATTTATTCCAAAAGTATTTTTAGTGCTCTTCTGGTTAGCAACGCGGTGCACTGAGTCGAACGAGCATGTTGCTCCGTCAGACAGCAATTCGTGCTCTATTATAAGGCAGCTGTAGGCAAGCGCAAGATAAAATGACGAACATAAAGATACATGCAGAAATAGAATTATCAGACGCTGAAGGCCCTGGGTAATCTGCACGTACCACATGGTAACATCGAAAAATCAGATCCGGTGTCAAGAGAAATTTCTGACCTAATATTGTTTGTCAGTTATTTTGAATCTCAGAATAAAGTAATATAGTCTGGCAATTACTTTTTTGATGTGTGTTGTGCAAATTGAAACTTTTTGGTTAGATGTCAGATACCCCCAACAAGCTTACATTTCGCGAATAACTATAACCACTGAAAAATATTGGACTTAGTCTCAGACCTCAATTATTTTTCTTTTTCTAACCCTAACCAGAAATATTTGCCTAAATACCAAACTCTAAGCCCTAATCATCAGTTTTCTCAGCATATTTGATATGTAGAATATTACTGTATGCATATTCACATGGTGTGAAGTCAGAAATTTCGCGAGTCAGAAATTTCGCTTGACACCGGCTATCAGATGGCACCACCGCCTTGTCACGGACACCCATTTCTAAATCGTATTGAGCGAAACTATCAATACGTGCGCCACAAATGAAATTAGTGCTTCGGGTTTTCTGGGTAGTCACAATGCATAGTCAATAAGACGCTCAAGCTGTCCATCATCGTTCAGTACAGTATCAATGGATTTTGCGATAAATTACGTGTAAAGCAGTTTCGTTACAGAAACTAAAAGATTATGTCCTGTTGCAATTATCTTACTTTGCCGAAAAAGGTCCATCGTGTTTGGTTGAAACATTGTCGACCCAGTGAATTACTAGTTATGCCAAGAGTTGTCGGTTTGTTAGAACAAAAATGGAATGCTTTTGTAAAGACAGTTTTGATCAAATTTTTGTTCACATTCGGGTAAAATTCTTTGTCACCTGCTGCTGCAGTGTGGCAAATGCTACTTTAGACCAGTGTTTCTCAAAGTGGGCGGAATCGCCCCCTTGGGGGCGATTTTGATGGGCAAGGGGGCGAAAAAAACAAAGGAGGCGAAAGGGGGCAAAAAACACGAAAGGGGCGAAAGTGCTCAACGACTAATCGATCACTGAGTCAAACTTCAGTAGCCTTTAGTTTCTTGCAAATTTTCATTTACTATGTTGTTGGAAGTTGTTGATAAAGCAATTTATCTGTTGAATTTTTACTCTAGCAGAGGTTCCCAACTTTTTTCAGAGCTGGCACCCTTTTCATAAAAATACGGTGACGTTTGCCCACCCTCCTTTCAAAAAAAGCGTCGAAATCACAGAAACAGTCCGATTTTGCAGTATTTTCATTTTTTAAATTGCTAGTCGTAATACATACTGACAACCCAACAGAAAATACTTAGTCATACTGTTTAACTTTCATACCTTTCAGAAGTTACTGCCCATTAGAAACAATCCTAGTGACTGTTTTGCTGCTGCTTATATGAAACTATCCGCTCATACCCTGGCACGCATTTACTCAGAGCCACGCGCAAATGTTTCGACGGTTCAAATGGTTCCGATATTTTTTTCAAATGAAGTAGCGAGGAAAATCCAGATTTGCAAAAATATGTTGTTGCAAAGGGCACTAAAATAGATGCAAGGGACTTTTGTACTCAATTTCAGGTAATTTTGCATGGTTGAACAGCAAAAACTTTTCACTTCTGTAACATCAACCAACAACCTCGCCATAACTGTGTCATAAACGTTTAAACGTCACAACGCGCTTACAATGACATCAACAGTCATCTTCATCGTGGTAACCGCAGCGTGAAGCAGAAATAGCATGCACGCATTCAGCGATTTAAATTGTTAAATTAGTAAGATTAGCTGAATGATGTTCTTTTGAGTAATAGCAGTTGCAAGCTTTCATAAAACTCGGTCCTTTTGAAAAAAGTACATCCAAGAACATATAAACTCTCACTCTTGACAATCGCATTTCGGACCCCCGAAAATCATGCTTCAGACCCCCATGGGGTCCGGGAACCCCCGGTTGGGAACCACTGCTCTAGATTGTCTATGTGCTCGGGTACAGTGTGGATTATTTCAGTGATGCGGGGCCGTCGCAAAAATGACACAGCTCCGGCTCCGCCTCCGCTCCGCCTCTTTTTTTCATGAACATGGCTCCAGCTCCGGAGCTCGTGGTTTTCATGGATCGGGCTTAGTTCGTTTTTACACATTAATATTTTAATTGTCATGGTGTGCCTCAGGTTGAACGGAAAGTAAATTAAATCAAGTACACAAAACTAAGAGAATGTACCAAACCTTTTTGAGTAATTTAATCTGGTACTTTTTTACAAGCAGCGTTCTTGCCATGAGGAAATCAACGAAAACAAAAAAATCACAGGTTCAGACGATTCAGGTGACAGTTCCTGCCAGAAACGTAACTTAAGATAACGGTAATATAAACAAGTTCTGGAAAGGCAGTCGCTGGTTTTGCCGTCAATGCCTGAGGACCGTTTGTTATTTCTTGCGACCAGAATCAATAAAATGGCTGTTTGGAAAACTACATTTGTGCCCGAGCAATTATAAACAGACAAGTCCCAACTGACGAAGTGTTTTGCACTCCTTGCATGCTGTGCCTGTTGCAGACGTGACGATTCCAGGTAACAGCGCTGTCCGGGCAAACCATGCAAAGAGTGCGAAACATAGTCGACACTCTTATGTTCTTTCAAACATGCACTCATTTGCATTAACACAAATGCGAAGATGTGTTTGAAAGCCCTTTGTTCAAAAAAAGAGTAGTTTTGTTTAAAATAGACGTACGTGTTCTTGTTCAAAATAGACTTCTGGCAAGAAATTCACATTTGACTTCTTTAAAATAGCTGAATACTTCTGATTTTTAATCTTTTGCACTCATAATAAGCAGTGATGAATCGCGAAGTTAAGGACAATTTAACACGCAAAGCTTAGTAGAAAATAAGACTGGTTACCGTGCTGAAAACGTAGATTGTATCATATCTTTACAATACTCCCTGCTAATAGCATGATTACACAGCTACAAAAGCTATGGATATTATATACCTACTCACTATAGCTCAGTTCTTTTTATATCGCTACACCACTACAGACCCGCTTTGATCATTCTGACTAGAAAGTAAGAAGTTGTTATTGTCAACGTTTTTCTTACTTCTACAACAGTGGTTCTCAAACATTTCGCTGAAAGGGGTCAAATACAGACCTACGATTTTCTTAGGGAGCCGCACAAAAAAATATCACAAGTCAATTGACACGTTTTGTGTTATTGCACTAACGACGTCTGTTACGTAAAAAATTATTAGAGGCGTAACTGAAAGACACCATCTATCGAAAGGAATCCTTTCCCAGCAAGAATCACACACTATACTCTTACAGAGTATATATTTCGCCTACGAAGTAGGCGTCATCAGCTCTTATTCAAATAGAATCTGTTACAGAAAGATTGCTAAAAACCGCACAAAGATTGCTTGGGAGCCGCATGTGGCTCTTAGAACAGTGTTTGAGAACCATTGTTCAACAAGTAACACCACGCCTGCCAGCTACGATGTCACAGCTTTAGCGATTATTCACCCTGCTCAGGTAACCTCTAAACAGAAACACTTTTGTTGTCCTTGCCCAAAATGGGCAGATTTTGTTTATTCGCTTATACTGGACTAACTGACAGGTTTAGATGAGCGCTGGGGTTTTTTACAACTTAGCAAGTCTTATCAAGCTCATCCGATCAGAAAAAAAACGTGTTGATTTTGGAAAATTTTTCATATGATGAAGAAAAAAGCAATTTTCTAATCAAAAATGTGGGAAGTGCTCTTAACAATTGCACGAAACAGTAAAGAAAAATCCAAAAATTCCGCCAGCAGACGTCATTGGTGGTCGGTTGGACGTTTAAAGAGAACCTAATTTCAAGCTTGTGGTTCTATCTGCAATAAAAGTAAATTAGGTTGAGACATGAAATTTTTCTATTTTCATTGCAATTTTCAGCCACATTATCAACGTTGCCCAAAATGGGCAAATTCCTTACGACAGGGGTGTGCAACACTTTTTGTCGGTGGGCCATATAACCAACTTCAGACATCTAGGTGGGGCACACGAAAAATTTAGTTTTTTAACATAAACTGTCAGATTATGATTTTCATGCATGATGGGGAAAAATCAGAGTGTTGGCAACGGCCGCACTAAATGGCTTGGCGGGCCGGGTTGTGGCCCGTGGGCCGCCT
>Ga0210059_1008333_pt1 | contig 16382 bp, 13 predicted proteins | sample Ectturendosymbi2_FD_188042 | JGI IMG/M metagenome (GOLD analysis project Ga0210059, IMG submission 188042) | Ecteinascidia turbinata endosymbiont from Florida, USA - Sample 2 (SPAdes) (version 2) | ecosystem: Host-associated > Tunicates > Ascidians > Unclassified | place: Key West, Florida...
ATAACTGAATACGAGGCAGCAAGAACACTTCGGTCAGAGCGCAGTAATTACTCACGCCTCAATAAACGAAAGGCGCTCTACCGATAAGCAAGACGGCTCCGGGCAGCTGCAACAATCAATCGATCGATCGAACTACAAGCAACGACCATGCACGTACGAACAGCAACCATCACACTTCCAAGTATAATAGCAAATTTAGGTTCAAAATTTTTTGAAAGTAGCTAAGAGGTTGCAGCGACAACTGCTAAAAGACGTAAATAACATCGTGATACACAAAAGTAGCTTCTTTCGCAGAAAGAGTAGATCCTCGTCAGAATGACCAGCTTTGAAAAAGTGTGTCATACGAGATGACGACATTGCTGCCTCCACAGAAGATTTGCAATTTTTGATTTCGTTGTGGTTGTCAATATCTGCGCGTCCGCCATGGTTAATTGAAATAACAGATAATTCTAATTCAGCATTGTAATTTTTAGACATGGACCGAGTCGAAGCCTAAAGAAGAAACTGTCAGATAAAGAAAAATTATATCGGCCTACCAGTATTTTCAGTGTGATTCAATAAAATTAGAAAATGATAAATGTTTTTTGCAGAAGGAAATGGGTTATAAGCAAATCATTTCTAGCCGTTTGTACAGTAAGTTCGTTAAAAAATTGTTCACTCGCTAGTCGAACACTTTAAACAACGGTGAAGAAACTATTACATCAACAATGTAAATGTTAATTATTTGAAAATTCCCAAAAAGCATCGCGGGGCGCCCAAAAAACCTCGTGGGCCACATGCAGCCCGCGTGTTTGAGACCCTGATCTAACACAACGAAACAAGAAAAAACAAGATCACACATCACTGTTCAGTGTTCAACACGTTGGCTATACAGATCAATCACAGCCTGATAATATTCGTATAGAAAGGGGCATGCTGGCTGACTGAATGCCTAACCGGGACTTTTTGGTTGACTGACCGGGACGCCGGGGCAAAGCCGTTAAACCGGGGCTGTCACGGAAAAAAACGAGACGTATGGTATGCCTATTGATGATGCAGCTCTCACATCACACCGCAAGAACTTCATAAGGCTTACGTCCACTAAACCTAACTGTCACTTGCCTTTAGCCAAAGGAGGTGGTTCCAACACTTCTGTTGCTTTGCAAATGGCTAAACTGTTAAGATTCGTTAAATAAATTTTCTGTTGCTTTTTAAAGGTGTTAAAGGTGTTTAGAATTGCAAATCGGCTCCCTAGAAGCAGAGAAAATCGGGTCCCTAGAATCGGAGAAATCCGGTCCCTACAAGTCCATACAGGGTACCTAACATTTTCCTTAAAAAAACGTGCTTATTAAGGTCATGGAAAAATTTATCAATTTGCGCTAATGAAAGAAAACGTTTATTGCAGCGCACATGCTTTGACCGGCCTCATGTTTGCTCCTTCAGTTATAATGTTTTCATAACCGAACGATATGACTGATTCTTATTTCCTGCCATTTTTTACATTTGCATTTCATTACGACATTTCTAAGTAATCGTCGTCAATTAACTGAAAATGATTTACGACCCAATTCCTTTTGTTAAGCTCGTTCAAAAAATTTCAGTTGGAAACGACGAGCCTATTATGGGTATTTGCGGGAAAATATTTATAATTAATTTGCTCAATCTGCAAATGCTGTTATGTTGTGAATCAAATATAAATATTCAGAAGGTCTGGTCCCCCTGCACCAACATGAAGGCCCCCCAATGGAAGACGTTACTGGCGACGGTTCTGCGCAGGACCGCAGACACGGGGCAGTTACGCCCAAATCTTTTTTGTTCTACAAATTTTGTTGTCCTCAGAAAAATTTGTTTTAACCATATGACAAAAAAAACAACTTTCCCTCCTAAAAATTTATTTTGCTCCCTAAGCCCTAAAACCTGGCTACGGGCCAAAATTGTATCTGCAATTAGGATACTTTGTTTTGAAGGCCATTCGGCTTCGAGATGTAGCATAACGCCGAACACTTTTTTATAAATCATCCCTAGGGGGTCTGTTGAGTTCGCGTTGCATCCTCAACATGAATCGTCTTGTGACTCTGAAATACAAACAAAGAAAGACTTCAAAAGCAAGTTCAGAAAACAACTTGGAAGTTCACCGACAACCTCATTAAATAGTGAAGGCAAAGAAGAAACATTAGAATGTCTAAAGTCATGAACTAAACCCAAGAAGAATGAAGACGGACACTGGATTTGCAAACACTTGGTTTACAAGAACATTGTATTGTGTATTTATTTGAATTATGGTATATTTACACTCCACATGTAATCGCAAGTCACACCTAGGAAGAGAGTAAGCCAAAATAGTGTAACAACCATTTACACCAACACCCGATTTAAAACAATAAGTAACATTTTCGATTTGAACGGATAAAAGCTAGCACACAATATTCCCACGGGTAAAACACTGTAATTATGAGCCGCGGGAAAAACGCCCTCGAATTCCGGCGAACAGCCAGACACGAACACCGATGTCACTATTACGGACGCCGATGAAACTCACCAATCGAGTGGAGAACGAAAGTGACGTAGAACGACGAGAAAAACAACCAACGAGAGGCGAGAAGGGCGGTGCGATGCTTTGGCACGTGACAAACCAGCCAATGTAAATACGCGAGAAAATTGGCATATACAGGTGTCTTTGCCAGGTTTGGTTAGCAGTGGGCATATCCCAAGCTTAACACCTAAACCAGTAGTGGGCATACCAAACTGACTTAGGCAGAATATCCAGCAGTGGGCACGCCAAGCTGACTTAGTCCGAGTGGGCATACCAATGGACTACCTTATATAAAAGAGACTTACGGTTTAGTGGCTATGATCCCTTGACAATTCGGACTTCTCTCTCCTCCATGGAAGAATAAAACTTGCGCTAACCCCTGTTACTGGTAATAAATCTCTATGTGTATATCACTACACAATGCGAAAGCAAACTCTTGTTGTTTGTATTAAAAGATAAATGTCGCAGTGCTTAACGTTGTGTTAATAAAGCCATGAGTGAATACACTTTCGTCTGATAACAAAACTGAGCGTGAAGTCGAACGAAAACAGGCCGGTCTAAGTTTCTTAATTGCTAACTTGGGCGTGCCTTGGGCACTCCGGCCAAATTCACCAGTGCTCTCGCGGAGTTGTCCTAAACGTGTGCTGTTCTTCTTTAGAAGGGAGCTGCCACAGGTCTCAGTGAGAATTTTGTGGGGGCCCAGAGTTGGGCTTCTACGGCACTGCATTAGGCTAAAGGCCGGCCCTGACGAGCGGAGTCGGAGTCTGAAAATGTGACTCCGGCAATGTTGCCACTCTGTTGTTACGGAAAAGTACTAGATTTCATTAAAAAAAACACTAGATTCACAAAAAAACACTAGATCACAAAATCAAACTTACACACAGAGAAAATGCCCAGAAAATGCGGTGCAATGCCAACCATAGACATTGTACAACTCAAGGTAAACCGGAGATTACAGACAACGGGAGATAGCAGCAACGCTTGTGTTTCATTGTATAGGTTACTGGAAGTTTTAACAGATGACCAAGTGACTTTGCAGCAGTTTAGCTCAAAACATATTATATCGTCTGACGTCTTGTGTGATTTAAGATTAATCAGATAGAATTTTTAGCAAATTACATTTGCACTAAATCAAACGGTCTTGTTGCAGTTGACTGCATCACCTTGAACTACATAGGCAAGCACAAGCGAAAGACTGCAGTTCGGGGCATTAACTAACAGGAAAGCAACCAGCAGCAATACAGCTCCCTCGACGAGTTCACTCTGTTATTACTAGGTTGCACTATCATTATATAGGGATAAGTGAATTGCGATAATTGTCTTGTGGTGTCTATCACAATGACTTGTTACCTATGGGCACCATCTAGCGGTGACCAGTTATTTACACGTGGCGTTATCTTCAGGCCGCCACAGTCTCAATTAGAGTTACAATTACACAAAATCATGCAATTAATTACATTCAGCTCACTCATAAAAAAACACTAGATAGCCATAAAAAACACTAGATGAAATGAAAAAACACTGCATCTAGTGGAAAAACACTAGGAGTGGCACCACTGGACTCCGGCCACTACTGGTGCAAATCCGCGCTCTGTGAAAAACTGATGGGTAATAAACTAGAAGCATTGTTACGCAACACACCCTTTTCTCAAGAGGCAAGTTGTGGTTAAACGTAGGTAGTAATTCTAAGTGCTTGTAAAAGGTGCTGGTATACTGTAGGAGACACAGTATACATAGGAGCATTCCTAATTATGTAATGCTTCAAAGTGTTTGTATTGACTGACCATGGCGAATCCAACTGTTCCAGTCGTTCATACTCCGCCTCCGGGTCTTAACAACGAAGAACATTTTGAATTTTGCGAAGGAGAGGGTGCGTCTTTTATCACAGTTAAATATGGAGGTAAGATCTTATTGATCCTTTGATGTGGCGGGTTGCTTATTACGCGGGATAACTAGCGTGTATGACAGGTAGTTTTCAAAGAGTTGATCAGAGTATTGTCCACCATCCTAAACAAGTCTTGAAAGAGCATGTTAAGTCTTAGTGTCTCTCCGATCGAATGCACATTCAATGTACAGTTATGATTGAGGGCTACAGGTACCCTATGGCGTAGCCTCGAACAGACTTGTACATTTGTAAATCACTTTTGCCTGTAAAGCTCACATTTAATGCCGTATAGATAGAGATGGGTTCGCTGAAAATCGCGCGTGTTATGGTTACGTTTATACTGCTCTTAGCCCATGGTAAAAACCAGAAAGTTGTGATGGGAAGTGTCTCAGAAATTTAATATCGTATTTCATCCCAACATACAATTATATATGAGGGCAAAAACGCTTGTGTATGCAACCTTAAAGAAGATTTTCACTGTAAGGTTGGACTTTTTTCGTTTCAAATGCTTGTTCTCACAGCTGCAACTTTGTAGGTATTCTTCTTTGCAAAGTCCAAAGCCGCACTAAGCGCCTCCGCAACCGGATGGAGGGGCCCCACATCCCACAAGTATTACATCTCATTACATACAAGCTTGTGAAATGTTCAAAGTGCTTCACAGCAGAAAGTAGTGGCGTGTTTGTCCACTAACGTGGCTTTCCGTCGAAAACAGTTTTTTTTCAACTGACTGCCTATGGCGCCTGTATTGTGTCACTACGAAAACCGTGCAGATGTCGTATTTACTTGATGGTAAGCCGCACGAAATGCTGTTAAAAATTAATGTAAACCGCACTTGAACATAGGTTATCTAAGCCTCGGAGATACCTTCGCGTGCTAGCACGTTTCGCGTGGTAATGATGCTTACAGTTACACCCCGGTTACACCATTATAACCGCCTTCTGTTCATCGTAATCTTCTTGTGACGGAGTGTGCACGTGATGCTGAAGAGAACAAAGAGAATGCGAAAAGAGAGTTTGGTTCACAAAAAGTAGCCAAGGAAAGATTGAGGGTGATCTATTCTAGACCTTTCGATAACCTGAAGAAAGAAATGTAAGCCGCCAGGCCCGTCGCCAGGATTTAGCAGCAGGGGGGGGGGCAAAAACCAGAAGGAGGGGCCAAAAACTAGAAGGGGTGGCCACAATTTAAAAATACAGTATTGCATGTATATAGCAACCGTGGGACCAAACGTGAAATGGGGGGCACCGATTTCAGGCACCACTGCCCCCCCCGCTGGCGACGGCCCTGTAAGCCGCACGAAATGATGAAAAAAAAACATTATAAACCGTTGCTTGCAATTGAATAAATAAGGTAGTAGACACTCCTGAAATCGTGGGAGGTTGTACAAAAACTAATTGCTCCATATCGAAGCTAAGGGTAGCTCCAGGTAAAGCCCATTTCACTCATCCATCTTTACATTGTGCAGTTGGTATGTTATCTGTCGGATAGTAGACTTTATTCGTAGGATAGTAGGCTTCAGTTTGGATGAGGATGTATCCAAACCGATGAATTCGGATAACCTACAGAGATTACTATACTAAATTCCTTTGGAAATGATGCACAAAAATCTGCTTGTATCAATTTTGAGATTGCAAATTGTTTGGTTTGGCAAAGCTATGTGTTTTCGATTAGACTATTAGTCATATAAGATTAAATATAATTTTGTCAACTTCATGTTTATACATAACAATTGTGTGCAGTGTGGGCTAATTCGACAATTGCTATTTCATATGGAATTTTGGTGTTTATTTCCGTGATTACTAATCACTTTATAATATCGGATAAGGACTGGATACGAATGACATAATTTGTTTTGGATCAGGTGAAGAATCGGATAAGATATCAAATTTCCACATTTGGATAAGTTACGATAGTGAAAGAAACACTGTCTGCATGTAACTAAATTATCTATGCCGTTTATCATGAGAACAGCTTTGCGAAAAACTGTCCTTGAAAAAAGTGTTTCAAATAACTTTTCAATTACCAAAGCGTAACTTTAATTTTTGCTTTTACTTTAAATTTTACAATATTCTGTTTTGATATACAAATATCAAATTTTTTGTCAAAGTGATTTTCAGTAATTGTTTAAATGAGTTGATAGTTTTTCAGTGCAAAATGTGAAAACATCAATAAATTTGCTACTTTGTTGGGATTTTTGTTTTCAGGTAGCTCTAAGTTAGAAAAGAGATCTGTTAAAATATGTCGTTTTCAGTTGCAAGTAAAGATAATTCAGTATTGAACCAAAAGAACAAACATAAGTATTGAAAACCTTTTTCGGTGTTGTTATATTTAATCTGAAATACTTGTTGAAAACATTGATCAAACGACACCGAGATACAGCTAAGTGTTTCAAAAAGCAGAAAATATTTTATTAAAGGAAACAGAACTTCAGAACCTACTAAGGGTTGCAAGATCACAGAAAATTCGCCAAATGAAACATTGCATATTCATAACGTAATGCTCCAGAACCGAATCTGCAATTCCTCACGGTTTGTCGCAAAAATTGCTAAAGTTTGCTTTCCATAAATTTGCATGTAAGGAAGAAATCATCTCAGAAAACCGCTTAAACCACTGCGGCGTAGCGGCATACTTTGGTGACATGTGAGAGCTATTTATATGGCATGCGAGTATCTTAAAGTATCTAATTGAATTTTAGTTTGATTATAGAAACTCCAAATCCCACTGGTTGATGTGCAAGATATTGTATGACAGGTGCGAAAATAACATTGAAATGCCTTGTGTTTTTTGTTATTCGTTCATTTGTGAGTTCAGTTAGTGGTTGTTCGGTAAATAAACTGAAATGTGATCGAAGTACGTTTTTGCAGAACCATTAGGACGTCGTCAGCACAAAGCAGAACCTTCAAAGTGATTTTTTATGCCACAATTTGAGTTTTACTTTCAGCACTCCGGCATATGGCTACTGACTCTGTTGATATTATGTAATGAAAGCAGGGCCGCAACCAGCCGATAATTTCGGGGAGGGGCAAAATGATTGTAACTTGCTGTTATGCCTAACAAATAAACATGTTTTTCAAAATTTTGGGGGCGAAGCAAACGTCCAGCTGTCCCCCTGGTTACGGGTCTGCTGGCAAGAATGCAATGAGGTATTGCGTTTTGCCGCCAGTTAAGCATGCAACATGTTTGATACCTCTCAAATTGAACCCCACATGGCTGCCATACGCTACATTGCAGCTTTATAGAAAGGATCTAATATGTCATAATCAATTTCTTCTTCTCTCTTTACCATGACATTAGTGTGGAAACCGAAGGTGCAACGCTAATTGGGATTGTAACAAAAAGACTAAACGTTTCTGAAGGCAAAGACAAAATATGAAATGATTGGCTCCATTTGAAGTCTATTACTTACAGTGTTGATGTATCTCCGTTTCTGTCTAGTCCTGCATGTGCAAGACTACAACTGACAACACACTGTTATTTTCAGATGACGTTGAAACCCTGGTCAACACAGACTGCGCTGTGCAACATCTTCTACTCCACTTGAAGTAAACTCTTGAATTGGTTGATTTTCGTTACAATATTAGAGATTAACTGTAAGTTGACGAAGGGGAAGTTTCAAGGTTGTGGCCAAAGCAAGTTGCTGAGCGTTTGCAGATAGACAATGGATTTTTAAATTAAAACATTTTTCTAGCAATTGGCTGTTGTGTATATGCGAGACGGGGAGCCTTTTGAAGGCTTCAGAAGTTTGCATCATATGCTTGCTCTTGATTGCTTAACCTGCAAAAAAGAAGCCATGTACTACTTGCTGCTTCTACCTCCGCATCACATAAACTTCCATATGCCATACATATGATTCACTTTAGCTTACCTGAAAATAAAACTTGCTAGACTTGGTTTATTGCCTAAAAAGTCTGACTTGCAACATCTGTGACATATTTCGCAACATTAGTAAATTTTAATTAATGATACCGATATTGGCGCAGTTACGGTATGTTTCATGTTTCTGGTAAGCTACGCCATGTTGATACGGTGACAGTTAGCTGCTGTCAGTTGGGGAAGCAGTGGTGTTGGAGCTGGGGGTTCACGCGCACCCCAAAGTTTTGAATTGTCGAAAATCCGGGAAAAATCCCAAAAACTTCGGGCAAAATCCGAGAAAATTCGGACACAGATGTTTCGACACCTTCAAAGGAGACTGAATGAAATACGTCTGAGATTGTCTTCTTTTCTCCAAACAACAAAAGTTGGCGCCCGATAGTCTTTTCTGTTGGTCTTCATGTATATTTATGTCTATTTTTTGGTCTTCATCGAACTTCATGGAATGTTTGACGCACAACATTTATCGGGCAAATTTGGGGAAATTTGGGCAAAATTCTTTCGCACCCCCAAAAATATGCCTACCCCTACACCTGTGTGGGGATGTCAATCCTTTCGTGAACTTTTACAAAATTTAAATGACTTTTGAACAAGGGGCGAATTATTGATAGACCAGAGTCACCAGGATCTTAGATACGTAATTGATGAGAATTGTTGAAACACTGCAACGAAGTAACGTTGCAGTTGCCGCTAATGCTTTGCTCAGTTTACAAGAAGCATAAGTGTAAGTTTGTTGACGTCAATGTTTGTTTAAGGCACTTTACCTATGGTTTAAACTTGTAAATGTTTTCTCTACGAGGACAAGTTTCAGTAACAAGTCCCGCTCCAAGAGCATGCGCCTACATTGCTTGTGAACTTAAATTAACTTTTAGAGCCAAACACACCCAGAACACATGCAGAAGTGCATCAGTGTGGTCATCGATCAAACAAGAAATACCTGTACATAGCAAATACTGCACGGATGTAAGAGTGTAAATTTCTATCGTTTTGTATGTTCATAGGTTCCCTGCTAAATGCGTTGTAGCCCCATTGGTGTGGCTAATGCACTCGCACGTTATCAAGTATGAAATTCTCTCAACATACGCATTGCTGCTGCAATGTACTCTTAAATGCCTGTACTGAAATTTGCTCTTGTTTATTTTTATTGTGGCTATGTGCCACCACTTGTTTTATGACCCATGCCATAACACGTTGATACTACTGCATATGATTGTGTGATGTGGATCCACTACACATGTTTTTCTGTCTTCCCTGTTACGCTCGCTGCATAGTTTTTGAGTAATTTCTTGTTAGGAGGATTACCATCTTTCTGGATAAAAAATAAGCACGTTTCGGAAAAACGACATGGTGACAGTTTGAATGGCAAGTAATGTACGCAACAGAGTGATGTTTGATGTTTAGTGATGAAGCCATGGATGTTTTGTGGTGAAGCCATGGAATTTAACTAAGTTTATACAATAGAGTCTATCGAAAGAAAACCTTTAACAGCCAAGAATCAGACAATAAATGTTTTAGAGTTAATATTTTGCCTACTGATCAGGAAAGCACCTTCAACTCTTATTCAAGTCATAATAACTAAAATTTCAAATCAGGAATCAAAGCATTCAACTTGAGATAGCGATTGTTGTGTCTCAATCGTTTTCGATTTCGGTGGCTAATTCAGTTTTGCAGATGAACATTTTTGAGAACAAAACTGCAGTGGGATGTTACTTTGGCATCAGAACTAGAACTAAGCATACAGCTACAAAATAAAAACTGTTCGCAGTAATAAGTACAACGGTATTTTCCAACTCAGACGTTGTTATTCAAAATATCTAGAACCTGCAGACATAAGTACGATCTGGCAACCTTGCTTATAATGCAAGTGCCGCGTGGCAGGGCGTAATGAGATGGGGGCAAGGGGGGCACAATTCCACAGGTGCCGAATCACTATGGGGGCACCGAATCACTGCCGTGAGCGCCGAATGACTGCGGGTGGCGCCGAAAAGTCCCAACAATGTCGCAAGTACTTTTTTCAATACAGTATATTTGCTTCCGAAAGATCTCAGGTTCGAACATGGGGGCGCCAAACTTGCTTCTTGCCCGGGCGTCATCAAACCTCGTTACTCCCCTGCTCGGTGGCCCCTCTGTAGGGTTGCCGGACTTTACGCTCATGGCTTGAATATCTGCTTCACTTAACCTTTCCCCACGACACCAAAACAAATAGGTGCTTCAGCTGCAAATTCCGTAACTGCCTGTGAAACGTACAAGACATGGTCATCTGTGTTTGGTACGTGTGAAAAATAAAACTAATATCTTCATGATATCAACAACTGAAAGGCTCTATTTTCATTAGGCTAATTTAGCAGGTGTCGTTGTCAGCATCATTAGGATTTTTTGTGACGCTGTCACTGTAGTTACTGCGCCACAGTAACTATGGACATTAGTAATTTTAGCGAGATTGAGTTCATTAGAGATATCAGAGTTATTATAGCGATGCAATCACTAGTCATGTAAAATGTCTTTTTTACGATGTTACAGTGTGGCTTGAATTTAAATAATATTAGGGGTCTTGACTATAAGGATATTAATGATATATATATTAGATTGTAGCGATATATGAATTGCACTTGGTATCCGAGATAAGCATACTGCAAGTTTTATAGGTGCCTTTTCGCACGTTCACACGATCTGTGGACGCTAATATGCAATTGATTATGTTGTATGGCTCAAGGGAAAAATGTACAGCAGACGGATGGAGCCTCGACGAGGGCGTCCACATAACCCCTCCCCCAGTGGTACCGATAGCCCCAGAAACAAAAGAAGAAAAACTTCACCACGAACAACCCCACCTGATGGGTGAGCAAACAGAGCTTTGTTTCCGTAAATTGCTGACGTCTGCGGTGACCACGTCCACGTTCACGATTTTGCATTTTTTGATTGTATTTTCGCAGCTGAACAGTTTGGTTTTATGTCAGTTCGGCAACGAAACAATGTCTGGACAACGGTAAAACATCCTATTGTTGCAAGTGCCAAATCAGCAGGCGCGGAAAATTGCTTCTTAAACGACTAGAGGGAATCTAAAATTGCTCAATTTTTCTTGACTGCTCAAACGCAAGCCTGGTAACCAGGGCTTGCATTTGAGAAAGAGTCAAGGTAAGGTGTATGGTTGTATATTGCATAAAGTAACTTCTGGGGATATGTGCCATGAGGCACAATGAGTTGTTGATACATCTTCAGGTAAATAGCAAGGAATGTACGCAACAGACTGCACGTGGATGAAGTTTTGTGTTGTCACAAATTTCGAGTGCGAGTGCAGAAAGAAGGCATTCACACTCAAGCGAAGCAACACAGGGCGCAATGAAAAATGAAAAGTCATAATTTTAGGCTACAACCTTTCATCGCATCAACAAAACTCTCGTTTGCTTTGGCGGCATTTTTTCCAACAGTTTGCTTGGATCTGCTGAGCGACAGCGCAGTGCCCTCACAATGCTGCAACCGGGAACCAATGACTAAAGTTAAAACGTTTGTGGAAGATAAAGGCCACTACATACTCTGTTATTCTAAAAGTAGGTTTTTTCATAACTTGCTATACTACACACAATTTTTGTTCTTGAGTATCTTTCCGTTTATTATGCGATTGCCAGATGCGATGCTATCAACTACAACTTTCATCTGTGTAGTGATATTGATTTCTTCGCACCACGACGTATTTGGTTGTTGACAATTTGGTATTTTCTGAGAGTGACAGTAGTTTTAGTTTTTTTCTTATAATTGCGTTAAGAATGCATTATGGAAGCTTAGAACAGCAAAAAATAATGTCAAATGAGGGAAAATAAAACAGAATTGAATTGAGTATTGTGTTGGAATGCTCTCATTACGTAAGACGATAGTCAAGATTGAACTCTGTAAATTTCTTTTGCCCATGTCGGGACTGGGAGTTATCTGCGATATGTTGTCTGTGTACGGCTGGAGCACAAACCCAACTGTCGTTGCACAATACTTAACAGTAGTTCAAACCAGTTGCATGCTTCAGCGGTTCCACTCAAATCTGTATAAGAGTTTGGTTGTGACCAGTGTTGCGAAGGACTTCTCTGAACCAGCAAGAGCTGTGTTGGTCTGCATTGTATGTACGACGGATCCACTTGCGCAAGATAAGTTTTAATGTGAAGTGGTTTTGTATGCCTTACTACAAAAATAGCGTCATTGCCAAATTGCTATATTCCGTACATTTTCAGAGATGCTTTCAAAACAGCTTAAGTTTTGACTTGTAATCAAGTAAAATTGTTGCCAATGTTGTTTTTGTTGTATTGTGCAGGAACAGACACTGGGATTATAAAACAAGTCATACCACAAATCAAGCGTCCACCTGTCGAGCTGCAAAGTAGGTCATGTGTTCAGTGGCGTAACTGACGGGGACAGGGGTGCGAACCGCCCCCTGGCAAGCTAAATGTAAAAACCGGGCTCTCACTTGGCCTGTATTTCGGTATTTATTCTTCTTTTGGTTTTCAGTAGGTTTTTGTTTTTTTTTGCGTTTTTCAGAGTACAGTATTTTCGGTTGATTTAAGATTTTAGTACAGCCATCCACATGTGGATTCACTATCATTTCTCAATTTTTTTCTGAGTGTTCGCTAGTGGACCTCCTACAGTGGACAGTAGGCCCTTTTCAGCTAAGTTTCCCCCTGGCTCAAACCTTTAGCTACGGCACTACATGTGTTCCTTGTTCCGATGCTGACTGTTGTTACAGTCATCTGCATAGCCTTGAACTACTGAGGCAAGCACAAGAGAAGGATGCTAATTCGGGGCAATAAACTAACAGGAAAGCAACCAGCAACAATAGAGATCACACGCCGTACTCACTCCTCACTTTCACTAGTCACTGGTCGTCATTACGTTTAACCGTTCACCATTAGCATTGGTAGGTTTTCTACGCCGTTGCCCACTCTAATGACACTAGGTTGCACGATTCTTAAATAGCAGTGGTTCTTAATAATTTCTCTACCCCTTCTCCCGTAATTGCGCTTTGTTTCATTTCCCTGACATTAAATAAGTTGTAAAAATATATGCATTTATTGGTAAATCTACTGATAAAAACTCCATGTAGTAGAGCACGTGAGAGCTCTTTCCCCCTCCAATTTATTGATGCCCCCCTGGGGAGGCGTAATTCCGGTTAAAAAACACTGTATTTACATGTGGCGCCATCTCCAGGCCGCCTCACTTCTTAACCCTTTTGAATAGAGTCCTGCGTAGGTTGAAATTTTTTGTTCGCTCCCGCTCCGTACCCGCAAAATTTAAACCCGCCCCACACGGCGGGGCCCGCCCGTGACGTATGTTGTTTAAACCCGCCCCGCAACGTATGTTGTTCGTAAACCGCATTTTTGCCTAATTCGGTCATAATCACCATGAGGGTCCTTATAAGGCAGTGATTTTCAACCTTTTTTGTACCGCGAACCATTATAGCAACCCACTGTAACTCAACAACCCCATCTAAAACTCGAATAAAGCAAATGTAATGCAGCTATGTACGCAGAAGATCTACTCGCCACACTTCCAACAATGGTTCACGATCCCTCTGGTGGTCGCGACCCCCAAGTTGAAAATCACTGGTATAGCATTTATAGTGGTTCACAAAGAGTTCGTAGCCATAAAAATTTGCAGCCATTTCAAAAAATGGTAAATTAATTCTTCATACTTCGAAGAATACAAATTCAGTATTTTCGTTTAAAAATTTAACAGCTTGGGAGTAAAGGTAGGAGTGGTCCATTGAAACGTTTTGAAAACAAAAGGTATGTGGGCTGAAAAAGGTTGAGAAGCACTGGTTTATGAGACAGTGTCGATGGATTGAGCAAAATACATCACATCATACCAATAATGCGTATGGCCAAGTTCGATTCCACACCACACCCGAGATTTCAAAAAACAGCAATTAATGTCATCTGGTTACATGCTCGACATCGATTGTTTAGTGCAAGAGACGCTGCACGTGTAGATTGGTTTGGTGCAGTGATTTTCAAACTTTTTCATGAAGCAACCCATTTTGCAACCCAATTTAACCTAACAATCCCCTTCCGAAAATCTCCAGTCAGGCACATGTGGTGCAGTTGTGTTTGCACAATAGAAAATCACAATGACTAAATAACTTCCGATATCACTGTGTTGAACAAAGACCCATTTATTCAATTCATGCACATGGCAGCATCAGTGAGAGAGACCCGTGCCGCATACAAATTACTCCACAGCACAACTCATTGAAAACTAGAACAACTCCCTAGTTAGCTACTGCATTCAGATATCTAATTCATAAACACAGCACATTCTTACATCACAGAGTTATTCGTGGGTTGCCAAACGCAGCAGTACTGTAGTGGTCATACTCACGCTCAAAATTTTGTAATGGTCTCATAATCACATTTAAAACAATTTTGAATGAAAAGTAGGCTATCATTTTTGTTAGGTGATCCCATTACTTTGGTTACAACAAAAAGTGGTTCCATATACGAAATATAAAATACAGAAGTGATTATGAATATTTTTATCAGAAGCTCTCGCGACCCTAGCAAAAAGGCGAACAATCCCAGGTTGAAAACCACTGTCATAAGGTTATCATCCGAAGAAACCGATGTTTTTCTCAGCTGCTACTTGTTAGGCGGAATGGGACAGTTCGGCGATGCCGTTTCGGCCATGGACGTTTCGGCGATAAATCAGTTAATAAGACATGGCACTTTTGATGGAAGCGCCTTTGTGTACTTTTTTGAAGTTTTGGGTTTAGTTTGAGCGTTTAGGTTTACGGTTTGCGGTAAACAAACATCCTTTGTAGTTTAACCTTTAAACTATTTCCAAAAGACACTTTTTTCCGTATAAAACATTTGCGACCACCATCGCTGAAACATCCCGTCGCCGAACTGTCCTAGACCCCTCGTTAGGTATGTTACTGGTCTGCCTGGGCACCGATAATTTAAATTCTGTTTGAAGCCGCTACTCTATAAACAACATGGCAGGTAAGCTTCACCTTAACTTAGCTATGGGCAGACAAGTGCCATCGCTCAAATTGCTCAGCTGCCCAGTATCATTTTTTTTATTTTTGTTTAGTCATGTGCCGTAGTTTACCCCAATCAGAGTAGAAGAAAAATTGACTATGAAGAGCACTATCTCTCTGTGTGCTTGTCTCTGGTCGGACGCATGGTCAGAAACATAAATTGGAGTGGCGAGAATTGCCAACTCGAATAAATATTTCGAAAAGATATTTTTTGTATAATAAATATTTAGCTTACGCATTCATGACCATTTTTTCTCAATTGATTTAATAATTACCTAATTGCTGTCCAAAATTCAGGGAAGCAACCCCGTTTTTCGCCCAGCTGTGTCCCTACCTCTAGTATACCATTTTTGTCTTTACGATTGTCGATATCGTAGTGGTATAAAATCAATAAATCCCACGGAATTTTCGCAACAAAGGACAAGTAAAAGTTAATGTGAAAACTGTGTTTCTGTTTTTACAATTCCACTAATGCGTTACACTGCATTTACAGGCATAGAAAGAGTAATGAATCATTTTTTGTGAGCTACGGTGCCCAGCAATATTATAAAAATGCCATTCAAATACAGCCAAAAACGAGCAGAAATCTGATCGGAAGAAAAACTATTGTCGAGGTCCCAAAGCTTTACCACACAAAACCATCACGGCACCAAACTATTGGCACCAGAGAACGGACGTACAGGCGAAACAAGATGAAGCGCGGAAAAGGTCAGCACTGTTACCAGCAACTCGGCTGCAGCTGCGCAAAAAGTCCGATACACGAAGTCAGCTTCGATATTTCAGGGCTGCGCTTCCGACCAGCTGGCCTGATGTGACATAGCGGTGTTCCGCAACCTTTCCACGAACTCATAGCAATTTGCTCAAAGCTTTTCATGGCATCTCAACAATGTACTTTATAATGATCTATTGAAAAACGCATTAGCTCGCGGCACCCCTGACTATTGTAAATGGCACCCTAGGCTGCTGCGACACCCTGGTTGGGAAACACTGTTATATGGGGTCAAGGTTGTGGGAAAGATTGTGCAGGGCTTAGAAGATACTAGCAGGGCTGTCGCCAGCGGGGGGGGCAGTGGTGCCCGGCCCCCCACTTGAAATCGGTGCCC
>Ga0210059_1008334_pt1 | contig 16382 bp, 13 predicted proteins | sample Ectturendosymbi2_FD_188042 | JGI IMG/M metagenome (GOLD analysis project Ga0210059, IMG submission 188042) | Ecteinascidia turbinata endosymbiont from Florida, USA - Sample 2 (SPAdes) (version 2) | ecosystem: Host-associated > Tunicates > Ascidians > Unclassified | place: Key West, Florida...
AGTTGTTGCGGGAGTTCAAGCAACGATTTCAGATTTTTGGCCAACTTAAGACGGACTTTCAAGTCTTTTGCTCGCCATTCGCAATAAACCCCTCTGATCTGCCCGTTGATTGGCAACTTGAAATAATTGACTTGCAGTGTGATTCAGATTTCAAGACCAAGTTTGCCTTGGCGAGCTTGGACACATTCTACCAGTATCTTTTTCCAGGCTACCTCAAAGTGACATCCCTTCCTACAAAACTTTTGTGCATGTTTGGGACAACATATCTTTGTGAACAAGTGTTCTCTGTGATGAACATCAACAAAACAAAGCTGTGCTCACGGCCTACACATGCTCACTTAAATGACATCCTGAAAGTGGCTGCTACACAGGATTTGACACCAGATATTGATACACTATTGAAAGTTAAAAGGTGCCAAGTTTCAGGCGTAGGCCTAAATCGCTAACCATATTTATTGTGAATCGCTTCTTTGCGCCCTGAAATATAGTTCTGCAGCAATGAGTGGTTACTGTGGAAATATTTCAAGACACTGAACGCTTGCAACAGTGAGTAAATGTAATGTTAGTCAACAGCTTCAGTACAAACGCGTTTCGTTTGATGGAACCATACTGTTCGCACATTGTCACAAGCTGTATGTTTTGCGTAAAAATTTATGCATTTCCAAGGTAGAAGACAAATTAAAGTTTCCACTGGTTTGCACAATGTGGTGCCAGTTCGGGTGGTCTGGATACTGCACTTAGCTGCAGACAAGTAGAGGTGTTCGAAACGGAAATTTGACCGAAACCGTTTCGGTTATTCCGACCGAAATATTTCATTTCGGTTGATTTTTTAAGCGTTGTGTATTCGGTTGGTTTCAAAGTCATTAATGTCGTAAAATTGAATAGACTTTTCTCAAAAAACGCCATGTTGTTGCAGAGTTTCATAAAGGTTGCTCCTGTATAATCATTTTCTACTAATCATTTTCTTGATGCTAATAAATCATGTGCTAATAATCATTTTCAGATAAACTTGACATTTTTGTATTAAAGTTATGAACACAGTTGGAAGCTGTCATTACAATTACAACCAGGGTGTTATGCAATGATTTACAACCAGGGTGTTATGCAATGATTACATTGGTCCGGCCCGCTTGAGATTAAATATGCTTGAAGTGGCCCCAGAACTAAAACGAGTTGGACACCCCTGGTCTAATTTGAAGTTTCGACCAGAAAAACCGGGGATAATCTCGGTAAGTTTACCGCTCGCTTGCTCGATCTTATTTAAAGCCTCTTCAGATTTAATCTCACTTGCTATACTGTATGTCATGATGAAGATGGATGGCTCAGATTCCAATTCGTTCTTATTAGAAGTGAAGGCAGAGGGAGTGCTGGGAAGCAGTTAGTTCTACGCACTGCTCTTCCACCTATCAGCTTTTGGTGAAAGCACCAAGTTGATTACATTGAGACTGGCTATTAAAATGATGAGGCTGTACAGCGACCACCAGGTGCTTTGTGATCGTCGGGATGCAAATCACAAGCGTTAATGAGACTGCCGGTTTCATATATTGTCGTATAAAAGGGGTGTGCAACCTTTATTACTGAAGGGCCAAACGCAATTAAACAGATTAGACCACAAGGCGCGCCTTCGTTTCACACAGGCTGTCTAGTACTAGTGACCGGCATAAAAATATCCACTTTGTTGTATTGCATTTGGCCCGCGGGCAGCAGGTTGCACACCCCTGCCGTACACTAGTTGATGCAAGTAATGCAACTACATGAAACAGGTAAATTACATCAAAAATAATTTCGTATCACATCACAAGAAAAGATATTTGTTTCGCTTTATTGATGATAACAACTAACAAGTGATAAAGTTAGTTTTCACTTATTTTGCATTGGCAGTTCATTAAAGTTATTTTCTCCTAAGTTGTACATTATTAGTTTAGCTTGTTTAGGTTTTGAAATAGCGCTGCTCAAGGGGCTAATTTGCAACTGGCTCGAAAAAGCACGCATCTGCCTAAATGCTTGCTGATATTAAAGGGCCCCATCTGGATTTTTTTGGGGGGAAACAGCGTTTCACACGGCTCTGTGTACAACGCAAGTGGAAAAGGAGTTCGTCAAGAGAAAGAGACTTGCAAAAGAGATAGAAATGACACTAGCTCGTGCTCAGAGTCTGCCAGTCAAGTATTCAGTAGTGAAAATGATATTGGTAACTTCGTTGGAGTTCCCCTGACTGATGCTGATCGACGAAAGGTATTGTTTAATTGCTGGTTCCCTCCTTCAGGTTTCTCGTTTCCATATGTAACAGTTGGTGATCAAAATCTGTTATTGATCTGAATTGAGAATGCACATCAAGTTTCCAGAAGCAATGGTTAAACGAATTTACATGGTCAGCGTACAGTAATATTTACAATGGAGTTACAAATGGAGCGTAATATTTACAGTGGAGCATGTTACAAACCTCCATAAACAATGTCAAAATTTTGCAGAGAAGTGCCACACTACATCGCATCGTGCTTTAACAGATTAGCAGAATCACGGCAACGGGGGAAAACGGGCAAAGAAAAACAGACGTCGCGGCTGGACCTGGTGAAGAAAAGTGTTGATATGTTAAAACTGAAATAGCATATATGACATAAATGTTATAGTAAATAAGGTAGCCTGTACTTTAGTGAGAGCAAAATGTTTTTCTCAAAATCAGCCCCCCTTAAAAAATTCCTGCGTGCGCCCCTGTAAGTTACAGTGTATTTTCAAACTTACTCATTCCAATGACATTGGAGGCTATATTAACTTCTTGAACTTCTGGATCTTTTCCATGCTTGATTTTGACTGCTTGATGTTTAGGCAGTGGTCTCGGCATTTTGCATCAATGTGCGTTTCCACAACACTTCAAAATAACTTACGAACTCAAGTTCTTTTCAGAGTAAAATTGCAAGCGTCTGTGGGCCAAGCACTAAGGTGCATATTACTGAAAAACACTTGACACTATTTTGATGTGGTGTAACTGCACGATCTTTTCAGAAAAACACCTGCACTTCCTTTGATGCCAAGTACTTTTATAAACCTGCCATAAAGACGTAAGTGCCGTGATTTCAACGGGCCCTACGAGAGGGTAGTCGAGCCAGTACGTTGTTCCGAGGCCAAGGCAGTGCCGGATTAACAATAGTAGCAAATGTAGCAGTTGCTACGGGCCCCGCGGTCTAATGTATTCAATTTTTCTTTATCATATGCAGCAAGGGTGGATATTATACTTTAGATGTCCGAGGCAAACTCTCAGAAAGGGGCCCTATATTTTTTGTATATGCTACACAAAAAATGATTCGCTGAAAGCTAGTTTAATTTTAATTTTGTCTGGGAATTTGATTCTGCATGAAGGCCCATTTCGCATTGTAAATTGTTTGAAGTCAATTGATTTTAAATTGTTCTTTGTCTACACATTAAACTTGTTGAAGGTTCCCTTTTGGCACATTTACACGTAAATTTAGACAAACATATGATTTGCTTCAGAGCTTATTAAATGTGCCTCTAGATTGATTAATAAGTTTTTTACCAAAACAATGCGAAACTCTCAAAAAGTAGGCCCGAGATGACCGCCTCTTTCGTCTCCCCTAAAATCAGCCTCCGATTATATATATATATAGAATTTTTTCAGTCCCAAAAGTCATTATTTTGCTAAATTTGCCATATGCAATTAAGCGAAAGGTTTCGGCTGAACGCTTTTACATTAGTCTACTATGATTTTAAAATTAAAGTATTTTACAGTTATTTGCATCATTATGGGACCAATCCAGCAATGTCGCGAAATTACAGCAATTTCCATATATTGTTTAATTGTATTGTTATGAATAGCATTTTCAGAAAATGTTATTACATCACATTCACCTGTTCTATAAGTTTCATTACTTTTTGGTACTTTCAAAATGATTTGGCCAACGGCGCCAAATTTCGGATTTTGCCCCCAGATTTGGGTTTTCAATGCCTTTCTGGATTTTTCTTCTGAAGATCAGGGGTTTTAGGATTTAACTGCGTAGCGGTGACTTAAGATGGGGTATGATTTATTACAGTGTTCCTGTCGAGCCTAATTTTCTTTATCTTGCCTTACCAAGGTACCTTGCTCTTCAGCGTAACTGATGAACAAGCAACTGACACCACATAAGCTGTAAATATTAGCTAGGTGCAATGAGTTCAAGTGGCAGAGATACTGATGAAGCAAGCCCCAAAAAATTAAGTGGTACACACAGCAATTTTAAGTAGAGTGGTTGAGAGATCCAGATCTCAAAGGTTAGCTGCTGAAGAACACTGGGAATGAAGATTTAATTATTGTAAATGCTGCAAGATCACCTTCAGAAATGCAAACAACTCTATGTTACTGCGATATAATAATTCCGACAAACACAAAAGTTCATAAGCAAGGTTACTGTATATATTCACTAGCGCGTTTTGTGATTACAGATGACCAGGTATGGTAGATAGTAGAAAGACTCACATAATTTTGAGTCTACCTGGGATTTTATGTTCAAATCTGGGTTTTTGATGAGTCTATATAAGATTTTCCAAAAAAATGTCGTTGGCAGCCCTGGATTTGGCATCTATTTACTAGCCATTGCGTTTTTTAAGTGGAATCATCTTTTGCAAATGTGGGAAATGATTTGCGCATTTATTTAACTCTCATGGTAAACAAGAGTATAGAACATGAATTTCTATGTGATATAGACGCAATACCAGCAGCATCGTTAACAAATTCGCTAAGGAAAAATCTAAAATATGCAATCTTAAGCAGCAGGTTTGCTGCTCTTGACAATCGACCTCGAAACGTATACTGTGTGACTATACTGTCTAATATAGCAATTTGTTGATGAGTCTGGAAGAATTAATTACTGTCTCTGTACTGCATTTGTGAGCTGAACAGTAATGTGTTCTTTCTTGGTCAAAAGATACGTATGTACTTTCTGGTGAAAAAGATGCGTAGCCCATAATGTCCACCAGTTGCTATTTAGGACGAGGTTTTTCGCACTAACGAAATTCAGTATGCTTAAATGGTAGTCACATGGATGCCCACAGAATTTATGATTTGACAGTTGTTCACTTGTTCAAGTGCATTTTTAACTTAGGGCCCCGCGCTACCTTAACGGCACGGCATAGAGCAGTGGTTCCCAAACTTGTTCGAGCCGCTACCCAAATCAAGGTAGCGATGATGTCTTACTACCCTCGATATTTCGCGGAGATCGCTCATAATACAGAACAACATTGTGGTTTTGGTTCCGCGTTACCTCCCGTAGAATCGTATATTACCCCCAGGGGATAATTTACCTCCAGTTTGGGAACCACTGGCATAGAGCAACAAAGAGCCTGGTGGAACTTCATTATTCGACTCTTTGTTATACGTAGAATACAAAGAAGACTGTGATCTGACGTATGATAAGGTTGGCGTCAATGGTGTACTTCGCACTAAACTTAAGCCGTACTTGTGACCCAGCCAATCCCGTGTTCGGCATGATGGATGAGTGCAAGGAAACGGTTTTCGCGCGGTGATGACATTAACTCGCCACCAGTGCAGCATTCACTGCTGAAGCAGCGGTGCCCATCTCCGCTTACTTGCGCCAGCCGCGTGGACCACGGCACAAGCAGACGGACATGGAGCCCGCAGACCACACGCAACACTGCGAAAGAAGAACAGAAAGCGAGTATAACGTAACTGAACTCAATAGTATGACCCAAACTTTTCATTCACAGCTAAAAAGTGGTAATTTGGAACTATTTCCTACGCTGTGCAACATTGTTTTTTGAAAATGAAAGAAACTGTGATCTGGCTAGCTGATGCGTGTAAGCAATCCATGGTAAATTTCTTTAAGTTTAGCGCCGCGGTCCAATTTTCAGTTCAAGAAAAGTTACCTATGCAGCAAGGTCACTGTTTCATTTTAAAAACGAATTGGTGAAAAATCTTGGGCATAACCATTTCACGCTTGACTGGATCGGAAAAAGCTGTTGCATTTATCAGCAGAGCTTCTTATCTATACTTTAAAGAACTTTCTTTAGAGGCTAAATTTATTCGAGTTCGTCAAGCACGAGCGTCATACCCAAAGATTAAACGTTGTTGTCCAATGAGCGTGGACAAGCGAAAAATCTTAGTAGCGCTTATGCCATTAAATCCTGTTTCTGTCAAGAATATACTGTGCAACCTCGTTACACTTCTATAAATGCTGCAAGTTTATTTACAGCCGCAACCGCCTTATTTTGGCAATTGCACAGTCGATAACTTGTCAGAGACTCATGAATGAACTTCTAATACAAAATTATCAACCTCTTGAGAAATAAGGTTAAAGCTTAAGCCAACCACAGTTAAACATTGGATAGATAAGTACAAAACCTGCAAATATTTCCGGGAGATAAATTTCAAAACACTGAAACCTGTAACTGGATTTCTGTAAAATGCATCACTGAACGTAAGTAAAAGCTTCTACGAATATCTGTTGCAGTGCTGGTAACCTGGTTACAACTTTTGACTGCCGCAACACACAATGGAGTATAGAAAATCTCGTTTTTTGGATTTCTGCATAAAAACTTTAATTCTTACACTAAGTTTCGTTAGGGTCTGGCCAACTACTGCGATAGTATATCATGCTATTACTTTCTTTGTCCTAAAATACCAGTGCCAGTTACAGTAAACATTGGTAGAACAAAGCGGGTTTTTTTGTTTGGCCGCACTCAAAAAAATAAAAAAGTACTTCATGAGAAAGCCAGATTTTTGAAAAGTTAATCCTGCTTTCCACCTTACCAAGTTTCTAAAACTGAAATCCGTAACAGACAAAACGCTATACACCAGTTTGAGGGCTCACGCATCGTAAGCTTTTACAACCCACAGCTACGTGTTACAATGATGGAAACGTAAGACATTCCCGACCACAATAGCCCTTGAAAGAGAGTGGAGAACAAAGGAAATCCTTCGGATCATCTATCATTTAAACTTTGCCACTTTATCGCGGGGCAATAGATACAGCATTTAAGTTGCAAGATTTGTTTGTGGATGTTGTAGGAACTTCGTCTTACACCTACAGCATGCGTACAGTAAAAAATGAAGCAGAGAGCGAAAACGATGGACCTCACAAAACTACCGATTAAATTAGATTAAAATACAAAGATTCTAACAGATTCTAACTATTTATGATAACTATTTACGTGATGACAAAAAACGCGAAACCGACCATTACGTTATGGAAATGGTTGACAGCATGTCACAAAAAACGTAGAGGTGTATAGCGAAGACCACTGGGAGATGAAGTATAACAACACAATAAATAGAGTAAAACCTACATAGAAATGCACAAAAAACGGTTATATAGCGTGAAAGTATGGGGTAAAAATAAAGTGTAAAACTTGCGTGGTGAGAGTTGGTGGCAAAATTACAGGTAAGAAAGGCGGTCAATAAGAATACAAGCTCAAGGAAGTCCGGTAACTTACAAGCTTCGCTCATGTTTTAAAACATTGTAATAGATAGCTGGGAAGTTTGCGCTTTTGTCATTCACAGTGTTAGTTTTTAAATTAATATACAAAGATTCTAAAAAATGCGTTTATGATAACTATTTATATGATGTAGAACATGGGCGTAATCCCAATGGAAAGCATGGCCACTTTGTGCTGCATGTTTTGTTAACGCTGTTTTTTCTGGGTTTTTAAAGAATATTTCGAGGTAAGGTGTCCCTGTGGTGTCCTTTCAGTCGAGTACCCAGGCTTCGTTTCATTTCTCCAATGTACCTGTGTTCACAGTTTCCACATGGAATTTCATAGACAACGCCTCGACGTTTGTTTGTCGGGACGGCGTCTTTTCCTGAAGCTAGAACTGTACTTAGTTTAATTATAGGTTTGAAAATGGTTCGTACCCGATGTTTCTCCAGAATCCGTTTCAAAGTCTCTCCCAAGTCTGCTGAGTAAGGTAAAATGACTTTTGATCTAAACTCAGGCGGTCTGTTGTACTTTCTTCTTTCCGTCCTTAACCATCCATTTCGGATAACCATTCAAGAAGAGTTCGTTTCATATATTTCAATTCGCTGTTCAGGTCCTGGGTTGTGGAGGAAAGTTTTTTAGCTCGTTCGAGGAGAGTGTTAACGATTGATTGTTTATGCTGTATAGGGTGTTCTGATCTAAAGTTGAGGTATCTATCGGAATGGGTTGGCTTACGATATACTGCCGAGAGTAAGTGGCCACTTGGCGAACGTTTACTCAATAGGTCTTAAAACGGAAGGCATCCTTATTTTTCTTTTTCCATTGTGAATTGGATGAAGCTTTCTGTTGTGTTCAGATGTGTCAAGAATTCGGACAACTTTGATCTTTTCATGATCACAAAAATGTCATCTACATATCTTTTCCACAAACGTGGGGGATCTGCAAGGGTTTCTAGTGCTCGTGTTTCAATGTTTTCCATGACTAAATTTGCCACTACTGATGAGACGGGGAAGCCCATTGCTGTTCCAAAAACTTGTTTGTAGTGTTTTCCACGAAACGTAAAGTTGGCTGAATTTAAGCAAATTTCAAGTCCCTTAATAAGGTCGGTTGTTGACAAAGCTGTGCGTTGATTCAGTTCAGGATCGGATTGAAGACGTTGCTTAGCTATTTTTAATGCCAACTTAATTGGGACTTTTGTAAATAAGGATACTACATCAAATGAGACCATTATTTCATTAGTTTCGTGGGGGCGAAGCCCCCCTAAAAGGAAACTATCGTCTGCACTCAATCCGGTCTTGAGTAGTTTGTTAATTAAGAAAAAAAATTGTGTGTAAGTGTAATCATCAGTAGCGAAATGCTGTTGCGATATTGTTAATGTATTGGTGTGTGTGTGTGTGTGTGTCTTTATGCACATATCTTATTCTTATTGTTTTAAGTGCTTTTAGGTGTACATCTTGTAGGATGTGTGAGATCAGAGAACTGCGAGATTTGTATAAAACGTACTTGTACAAAGAAAACATTTTAACCAAAGCAAAAACTGAAATGCCACCAGAGTAATGCTATATTTAGACGCGATATGGAATGGTTAGAAGCAGTGGCGTAACTAGAGGTTTGAGCCAGGGGGGGCAAACTTTGCTGAAGGGGGCCCATTGGCCACCGTTTGGGAATGCAATAATTTTTAGTTCACAAGAACTCACATACATTACATAAATATGGGCTTAAGTCTTCGCTTGTTCGCGCCACATATATGTGAGCGTAAGTCTTCGCGCACATCCCGTTGTGATGAATCGCACGTCGAACTAACCGAGAGGTTGCAACAAAGGGTAGTCGAATCACGCAAAAATGGTTATTTATAGCGCAGTACAAAGCAAATGTTACATTATAAACACAAACAACACAGGCATAGGGGCCCGCAGAAAATTTTCCACGGATGGGCAAAGTCGATACGGGCTGCTGCCGATGCAATGCAAATGGACGTTCACAGAGTGCTTTATCCTGTCTGCACCACAAAGAAAATGAGCCCCATGTTACGGCAACAGTCCCAAAAATGCGCTTCGTTTGCAGATGTTTCTTTTCACATAGTATGAAAGTGCGTTACTTACTGCTATCAGCAGTCATTGTCTCGCTGCATTACCTGCCACAGATATCTTCTTTCAATAGTCACATGCGGCAAAACGCTTACTCCCGTAACTTGAAGTGAACCTTTGTTGCTATGTTATTGCAACGAAATAAAGGCCAATTTTAGAACTATCTGTTCTCAAGTTTCGCAACCTGCCTCTGCAGGCAATGTAACAGACATGAGTGACTGCAAGCTCAAAAGCGCATGACACCACAATAGTAAACCCGGCTCTTGCGCAGTGTGAGTGTCATATCGGAAAATAAAACTGTCTTTGCAAGAATTAAGCCAATTAAGCGCCTAACTTCAGGTTTTCTAGAAATTTTTGGTTCTTAGTCCCGATTTCCAGGTGGTGGCAAATTCCCATTTTGCCCCCCTTGGTGACACCCATGAACACAGGGGAATGCCAAACACTGAAACAGCGCACCAGCTATACCTACTTTCACTTATGAAGAAAGGAAGACATTTTAGCATCAGGTTCTGAAGTAAATGGTTAAAAATGTCGGATTGGGATGCTCACCGGCGTGCAAAAGCACGTAAATTGTTATAATTAAAGTATCAAATGTTTTCGTGAGATATTTTTAGCTTGAGGCGGAAAACCATTTGTTTTCATTTAATTTAAAGCACGATTTGAGGGTTGGCATTAGTTATAAAATCAATTTAATTATGTATTTTCTAGCGCATATCCTCAACATGACGGGGATGAAAGCGTAGTCACATGAAAATGCCACTAAACACTGACTACTTTTTCAAGATATTAATTGAAGCTGTGCAATAGCGTTGAGTATACTAGTCTTAAATGTGAACTTTTCAGTTACTGCTACATGTGCTGTTTATTTGGGTTGACCCATAAACTGAACATCTCCGTGGACATAATTGTCGAAATTGAGATACAGTAAACTCGGTTGATCCGGATTCGGTTTGACCGACGATTTTATCCGGTTAAGGCGAAGATCCGGATTAACCGAAGATGTTTTTTTCTAGCCTGACGTCATTTCGGTACTACGATATCGGTGAGAATCGTTTAAATTGAACACATTTACGACACAACAGCATATTTTCGCAGAAGCAAAACGAATTTATGGATGTAGTTACAATGGTACGCCAGAAGAGTAACCACCATATCCAGGCAGTTATGAACAATCTTAAGTTTTTTACGTTACTGGACTGCGAAAATCTGGGATTTTGGACTGACGTAGAGATTTTTGTGACTAGTCCTTAAGCAGTCACTCTATTTGGAAGTGAATGCCCTCCAAACATCTTACCGAGTACAATACACTCAGGGATAATGCTGTACACTTCACAAGCACACTGAACACCAATCAATACACTGAAACCCGGTGCGGCGGCGTGCCTTCAGCGTTATATGTAACGCCCGTGTATGACGCAATAATCGTTTCTACGATTAGTCGAATGTTGCGTGCAGTTGCGGCCACTGTTATCGTAATCCTAAGTCAGGGGCGCAGCCAGGAATTTTGTTCGGGAGGGGCCAGTCACTGGCATCGTCAGATTTCAAACTTTAGCGATTTTGCACAAAGATCATTTTGATGTCACTGGTCAATTTCTGGTCTATTACAACAGGATATGACGTCAAATATCTTCTACCAGTCGCCATCGATAAATTTTAAGAAAGACAAGAAAACGTTTGCTTTCGCAGTGATCATTATCAAGCAGTTGTCAACCAAACAGTTTTCAATGAACATTAAGAGTAGCGGAAAGCGAAGCGCCGTGTAATGTTGTCCTCGAGAACATCAGTGATTATACCTATTGAATAAGTCAAAATCAATTAAAAGTAGGTAAGTGGATTCATAGGAACAAATGAAAGGATGCCAGTAGCCAAAATTTTGACTTTACAAAATACCTGCGAGCACAATTAAAAGATAAAATTCAGTCTGCGTTTCTTTCTCAACAATTCGTCGATAACCATCTCAGGATCAATGTCACATCACGATTATTCGTCAAAACAGCCAATCCATCAGACGGTTTTGCCCAGGCACGTAACCAGCTTGGGACACTAGGTGGGGCGACCGGGCGCAGTGTTTTCTGAGAGGGGCCCAAATTTTTAAGCTATGTCCAATCAGGCCCGTAACCAGCTTGGGACACCAGGGGTGGCGAAGAGTTTCCTGAGAAGAGCCCAAATTTTTCAAACTATGTCCAATAGTTTTCAATTATGCCAAACAGATTTTTCTAGGTGGGGCGAAAAGGTTTGCAGATGCGGGCCCCCTTCCCCCTGGTTACGGGCCTGCGTTCAATAGTTTTAAAGTATGTCCAACACATTGTTACATGGGGGTCGAAAATTTTTCTAGCGGGTTACGGGCCTGGTTTTGCCCCATAGCGCTGCGTAGATAGGATAGCAACCGTTGAAGCGTTGAAAATGAACGTTCATTTGTTGTTGCTGTGACTGGCAACGTTGCAAATGAGTGCAACAGTGTGTGAATGTTTGAGAAATAGACACAATTGGAGTGTCTCTACAAGGCTTAACTCGCAGCTCAGAGTTTAGGTTACTGGCTCAGGGGCTATGAGAGGGGGTCCAGCAGGCACATTGTTCCGGGGCCCGACAGCTACGGAGGGGCCTGAGACAGAAGAACATGCCCGTAACCAGCTTGAGACACCAAGGAGCGAAGAGTTTTCTGAGAGGGGCACAATTTTTTTAACTATGTCCAATACTTTTTAACTTTGTCCAGCACATTTTTCTAGGGGTCCTTCGCCCCCTGCTACCCCCCTATTTACGGACCTGTTGAAGCAACGTTGAGTGTTTGTTACTAACACACTCGGAATAATGCAGCGAAATTTACCCCGCCCGGTGATAAAACTGGTTTCGCCTAAAGGATTTGATACGAATTGTGATGTATTTAGTGTGAATTGCTGGCAGTGCACTTTCCTGATACGATGTATAATTATTAGCACTACTGTTATTGTTGAACTTAAAGGTTTGCCTACTTTGTTGAATTTAGGACATTCACGATTACTGTCACAGTCTGTCCATTGAACTGAATATTTCTTTACGTCTTTCATTTTTAAACATTTTCACACACATCTTTAAAAAAAACTCTCTCTACTAAACTAAGAGTTTTAAACTAAGAGATTCTTCAAATGAAATTTGATTGGAAACATGCCAGTTCACAATACAATACAATCCAACAGCAGTAGCCCTCCAATGTTGCGCATATGTGTAAGATAGTAACTGAAAAGTATAAAATTAACATTATTATCAGGGGGGGAATGGCACTGTATGACTACGAGATCTTGTAGTGCCAGGGCAGGAGTATATGCGTATGTCTGACTCTCGCACAAAAGCTTCCACATGCTTCGCAGCAGCTGTGCTACGTAGGATTTCTGAGGTGGAAAAATTTATACCAAGATCGTCGACTGCTTGTTTCAGACGTCGTCGTGCCTCTGTAAATTTGGGACAAACTTCAATAACGTGTTCTACAGTTTCTGGTATTTCACACTGGTCGCAGAGCCCGCCAGGATGAAGACCAATACGTGACATATGATGATTTAGGTGACAGTGACCTGTGCACAAACGAAAAATTATAGTAGAGAGGGAGTGGGTCGACAGAGAGGACCGCAGCAGGGCAGGAAAGATAACTTTGTATGCATTTCCTTTTGTGTCGGTCTGGTATTGAATTTCCCACGCGTAGAAAGAGTGCTGGTACAGATATGGCAGCATATCAGTAAAATTCAATCGGGTATTTACCCGTTTGTAGTGAACACATTTGGGTGGATTGGATGATGGTTTGGTAGTGGAGAGTTTTGCCAATTGATCAGCTATTCCATTTCCTGGGATGTTTTGGTGGCCCGGAACCCAAAGGAAACGGACCTCGTATCCCGATGCTGAGAGTGTGGAATAGAGGAGGGCAATTTTATTTGCGAAACTATGCTTTTTCCGGTTCCAATTAGTGATCGATTGTAATGAGCTGAGACTGTCTGTGACAACAACTACCTTAATAATTTTTAAATGAGTATGCCAGGTACAATGCGTGAAGAATGGCGAAGAGTTAAGAGGTGATGGAGGAGGAGAATTTGTCTATTGTAATAGAATATCGTAGGTTCCTATCCGCTATGTATATACCGCAACCGGCTCGTGCAGAGGTTTTTTATCCGTCTGTATAGATTTTAACAAACTGATCATATATATTGTGCAAATGCGAAGAGAAAACCGGAGCAACGAATGCAGATGCCGTCTGACGCATGGGCGCAATTTGGTGGGGGACACGGGGGACATGTCCTCCCACTTTTTCAGACGGGGGGACATAATATGCCATGTCCCCCCACTTTTTTCTCTTTAGGTTTTGTATTTGGTGAGGTTTCAAAAATAAAAGTTTGTCACGTTTTGTGTGATGAGCTTTTCATGCTAGATGGTAGGCCACACATAGCCATGTTGATGTTGAAACAGAAGTTTGGTGCGGTATCACCGATTCTGTTAGTTTATAAATTTTTAGCTTCGATAAAATAATTTTTAGCATGTTTCAAGTTTCTAGAGACCGTGAAAGATGTTTAACTGCTTCTGTCCGACATTTTACCCTGTGTGGTATACTGTTAGAAAGGTTATATCCTTTTGAGAGTATTGCAGCTGCAAATGTGAGAGACCACAATACAGCCATGATTTGTTTCGTGCAGAAATGTAACTGGCTTTGCTGTAACGTTGGCTGTCACGTATTCAGGAACAGACAGCGTATCATTTAATGATGCTAGTGCAGGGTGGTCCAAGACTGCAAGCATGAAGGGCCGCATTGCGGTTTGAAGATAAATTTGCCTGTCGCAAAAAGATGAACTCCATTGTAGTTAAAAGACTCGTTTGCTGTTCTAATAGACCTAATTTTTGCTGCACACCTAACGCAATTTTCGATTCTAGGGTAATTTTTAAGTTTTCTGTTTGTTTGCGGCTCAAAATAGATATTTTCTGCTGGAAGAAAGATACACAACACACCAACAAATTAACAATACGTATTTTTTCTTGGTTTTGGTTATGAAGTCAATGTCCATTTAATTTCTGTAGTCAGCAGACGTAAGCATGCATGTAGGTTTCATCAACCATTCTGTTTCGTGTCGCTTTTCAATTGCTTTATAACTGAGAAAGCCCTTTCGCAAAATACGAACATGGGGAGCACATCTTCAATGGAAAGTCTCTTAAGCGGGGGCAATTGCCCGGTTGCCCCACACTGGTTGCGGGCCTGGTTACCCTTCAATTTTCAAAATTGCTTCCCTAGAAGTTCCGTGGCATTTCCCGTATGTTTTTTCGTGTTTGGTGCTGTAAACCAAATGCGAAACATTTGCTTTACAGATATATCACACCTAGTTTTGTTGCACATACTTTTCGTGTTGAAGGTGAAACTTGGTACTTGTTTGCCAGTTCACCGTTGTGCATTTGGATTTAATCTCAAATATATTTTTGTGTCGTTATGCAAGTAGAACTCTTAGAATGAAACTTTTGACATTAGTCTGGCCGGGCTTTTCGGTGCGGGTTGAGCTGGGCTCGGGCGTAAGTTCGTCAAAATATTTCGGGCCTGCATACAAAACTTTTTTAAGAGTAACGACTTTTTTCTTTCGTGACATAGATTTGTTGTGCTCATCGCGGTAACTTCTGTGAGCGAAGTGTTTGGAATTTTTTTTAGACTAACTGTGTTTGCAAACACAGCTGTGTTTTTATTCGCTGCTGGGATTAGTCTCATACTGCTTTTGAGAAGGCGACAGCGGCGAGGAAATTAGCACGCGATGGCGTTGCGTCGAAAAGATCAATCACTCATGCGACACTTTGACTTGTTTTGAAGCCTACAAGCCGGCTTTTCATATCTACAGAGCCATCCTAGAAAATTTCTTTTATGCCTATGGCGCCATCGTAGATAATTTCGTGATAGTTTCTTTTTTTCTTGAGAAACATTATGTTCCGCAGTATTATCGTTGACTAACATGCTACGTTTGTGCCAGATTATGCCAATGTTTTGGTCAAGGTGGTTGCTACTTTTGATGTGATAAACCGTGTACCTCCTGCTACACCTGCACACGTTTTTTGTTACTCCGCAGTTGCGCATATCTTAACCCCTCGGTTAATTTGGCTTTCAGCCCAAGTCGGGCTTCAAAAATAAATGTCGGGCTCGAACCGGGTTCGAGCTTGTAACTTCGGGCTCGGACCGGGTTCAGGCTTCAAAATGAGGCCTTTTTACAACTCTGTGTGGGTATGTATGCAGGGGCCAACAAGGGGAGATTGAAAGGATATATCCTCTACCCACCAACAGTAAAAATAGATTGAAATCAATTTGTGAAGTAGGCTACGATAATTTTAAGGCCAAATGTTTTTGGTGCTGATAAGAGGATATCAATGGAGATGTTGGTAGGAGTGGGGCTGCATGCACAACGCCTATTAGCATTAAAAAGATTTGTAGCTTTTTCAAAAAACGGAAATGTGCAAGAAAAATATCGTCTTTGTAGCGTTAATCATCTTGAACAAGATATCAAATCGCGCTGTAACCCACACTTCTTATAAAATGCATGAAAACTGAAGTGTTCTACTTCAAGAGTGATATGCACTTGCGACCAATGCAATTCAGGATTTTGTGCACTCCAACTGACAGCTCTGATAAAATCCAATTGATGTGTTCTACTATATTGCTGTGCTTGTTTAAATCCAGATACGATACTAATGGAAGCAGGCTGAACTACAGCACCGTGTCCAGCAACAAATTTAAGTATATTAATATGTAAATCATCTGCAAGGAAAAAGCGTGTTTAGTGTTGCCCTCAAAACACCTCTAGAAATAAAATAGGGAAACTGTATATATAAAACAACTTCTGCATCGACCCGATCACTACATTGGTTTCACACCAAGCTGTCCCCCCAGTGGCG
>Ga0210059_1008335_pt1 | contig 16380 bp, 10 predicted proteins | sample Ectturendosymbi2_FD_188042 | JGI IMG/M metagenome (GOLD analysis project Ga0210059, IMG submission 188042) | Ecteinascidia turbinata endosymbiont from Florida, USA - Sample 2 (SPAdes) (version 2) | ecosystem: Host-associated > Tunicates > Ascidians > Unclassified | place: Key West, Florida...
TGCAGTTCTTCATTATCATAATCATGATGGCGTGATTCATGCGTGTATTTCAACAAAATGCATTAGCGCCATCAAGCGTATACTCTATACTACCGCAATGTATACGTCCTCATTTTCTTTCATGTATGTGTTTTTTCATTTCTCTTTACTGCGATGCATGTTAAAAGTCTAGCGTTTTGAGTGTGGGAGTGAAGACGTTACTTAATACAATTACTCAATTTACTACATATACCAGGCTATAATCAATCTGATAATATGATCTCAATGATGTAAAGAACATTTCATTGTTCACTTCGTTTCAGTTGTGGTTTAATCCTCTTAGTATGTATAAAAGGCTTCGAACGTTAACTCTTTCGGCACGTGCGCGGATCCCTCTATAGGTGCGGAGACCCATTTTGAAAAAATCTCTCAAACAGGCTTAAAATTACCGTTGAGAAACCCTGGCTTGCAGTCTTCATCGTGACCTACGCACTTGGTCACGCTGTTGTATTGGACCTCATCCAAAACGAATGTATAGTGTTATTCCTTGCCTTTGTTCGTTACCAACAGCACCGATGCCAGAAGGTCTTCAATTGGGTACTTCACGTTTGTGCAAGGGGGATTGACATTCTAAAATTTGACAAAAAATCTACTGATTTATAGTGCTTCATATTTCAGTAATTGGAGGTTTGCTTGGTGGGCTAAACCCCCGTGGCGACAGGACTGGTTAGCAACAGACGTCTAAATTTCAAAACCTGAATTACCAAACCATGCCAGTTGGGACATAGGCCTTTTTTTAATGCTCAGCGGTGATTACAACTTCTTATACGTTCGACGGTGAGTTGAATAACTTTATTCAGCACAACCATTGCCAAGTTGTACAACTGTTTTGATTAACGCCCCCTTTTAAGAAAAGCCTTCACCACAAAAAGCATATCGTTTGCCCTTGCGTTAGGTTTTCAGACTAAGGTTCTCGCCTCAAATTCATCAAAATGAGAGCAAGAAAAAACCTTTTCTAAGCTTTACTTGTTGGAGTATTTCTATGACTGCAAATGTTAAGTAAACCGTTGAACAAAGGAGACTTTAGCAAAACTCACGTTGCCTGTCGGCTGGCTCTCATTCACTCTACTGCAGTTCAAACCGACAATCTGAGCTCAAAAGTTACTCAACACACCAAATGCACCACCCTGCTTCGATAACGTCATTTTCCGACACCATTACGTCGTGCAGAAAAACAGCCATTGTATTGAAACTGAGCAAAGCTTTCTTTGCAGGGTTCTTTACTTCAACCGCCAAAATTTAATGCTGTAAGCTCACCTAATGACTAGGCTACAGATTATGGTACTTATTGAAAATATCCCCACTGAACATTAAAAAATAACATGAGATGTGCCAAGAATTTTTTTTAATGATTTTAGCGACAGCAATAGCGGCATGGCAATGCCTGAAATTGTTTCTTACCGGGGCGGTTGAGGCGAGCGATCTTACCCAAGGGGCGCTACGGCGTCTCACTCAGTGTCGGTCAATTGGACACACAACCTTCCAATTGTGAGGCGGACACTACCACTGAGCTATCGTCGCCCCGGCGCAATCTTCGTCGCCAATACCTGCGTGTCAGGTGATGTTATGATGCGACGGTGGGGCGTTACTGAGGAACCAACCAGTGGTGTAGCAGGCGGGGGTGCAAGCGCACCCCCAAAAGTTTCGATGTGTTGAAAATTTGGGCATAAATAGCGCCCAACGTTTGCAGAAAAACAAGTGAAGACCATTTTTGGAGGTCACACCAAAAAACGGTCCACAAAAGTTTAGAGAAAAAGGATTAAGCTAGCCTTGACTATTTGCCGCGATTTCATGCATAACTTTTTATCAGATTTTGAGAGAAGGGAATAAAACCCGCAGCCCTAATGTTTGCTAGTGCGCAGTCGAATGTCATCTCTTTCCTTTGTTCAAAGCACTTTTCACTGAGATGGTGGAAATGGCTTTGTTTGGTGAGGAAGGTGTAGGGACTGAGGCACAATTGCCACACAAGTGTGTTAAAAAAACCCTTAACTTCAAGACAAATACTGGAAAACTTTCGCACATTGGGTTTTTGACCCGGGCTTTGAATGAACATTTCATCAATTTGCTCACTCCACAGCCACATGTGTTTTTATAGGCCAACCTACCAGTCTACGGCTTCTAAACACAAAACTGAAGACTTGGACTTTTAAATCTTTAAAAAATTTAAATAAACAATAATAACGAAAAGCTAGAACCTTTCAAATATTTATTTCTGATCAGCAAAGTGCCGGGGCCGGCCCCGGGCCAATACGCTGAATGGTGCTCATTTGTTGAAATTAACCAACTCTTACAGTTTAGAATGATTTATAAAAATTTACATTGGCCGCAATTTACCCTCAGCGGTAAATTTACCCCAGGTTGAGAACCACTGTTCTAGACAGGAGAGGAATTAATTGTTGTATTAAATCATAACGTCATAAACTTGTTTTTTACTCCAAATGAAAGCGAGTTACTACGATGAAGTATGTATACGAGTTACTACGATGAAGTATACAAGCGTCATGATGGAGTTTTCACCTATTTGCATAATTCGTCGCTTCGCTTAAATCGTCACTTTTTTCTAATCCTCTTGAGGTGACGAATTAGGCAAATTCTACTGTAGTTTCACCTGATATTGTGAGATTGTTTTCATGGTTTCTCTATTGAATTACGTTGAAAACATGACTTTATGACCTAACATGGAAAACGTAACTTTTTGTAACTTAACAACATTCGTTATAGACTTCGTAGGTGTGCGATTTTCGTTTTAAAATTCGTTTCATAGTTTCCTAAAGAACAGAAAATATATGACTTATGGCCTTATATTTTACATATTTTTGTAAAGTCATATATTTTCTGTTTTGGGATTTTTGTTGCAGCAGCATTGTAATTCAAAAATGTAGTTTGAAGTGCACCCCTTTCCAGCTATCTTAAATGAGAACAACGTGAAAACTTGGAGGCGAAATTAATAACCGCTTTCTTATTTTTTTCGAGTTCAATACCTCAGCCAATCATACACCAAACGTCTTAATAAGGGAGTGAAGTGGTAAGCACTCAAAACTGCAATTTCTAGAGCTCTACCACTGGGAACAACAAGTTTCAGAAATGTTTAAATCCATTACAATGAGCTCATTTTATGCAAGCCTAATTGCATTTGGGTATCAAGATTCCACAATAGACAGAAATTTAGTTGGTCTCAAAACATCTGCTCTCCCAAAACAACTTCTTGGGATACGGGCTAATTGGAGAAATAGGACATCAATAAGCACCAATCGTGTTATCATAAAAAACGAATATTATAGCACTAAATGAAGTGCACTGCCTGGAAATAAAAACAGTAATGAGATGATTGTGCGCCACGAACACAGCACTGTACTACTCGGATAGAAATAAATGTACCACGAGCACTGCACTACAACACTATAGTAGAATAAAATTTTACGCAACTATGCAAAAAAATAGTTCAGTAATTCTGTACAGTCCAAAGCTAAGTATCACAGCAAGTAAGTGCAAAATCTCACGATGCTCGAAATGTGACAATGAAGGAAACGCATCACTCGCTAAAACAAATGACAGCAGCGAACAAGAAATAGCCCAAGAAAAAAGAAAAACAAGAAACACGGCAGTTTTCATTGATAAGTGAAATCAAAGATCTCGCAGTATACCAAGCAACAAATTTGCAAGTGGACCACTGACGAAATCAAAAAACGAGCGCTGCTCAGAATTGGGAATAAAACAACACGATGCTCGGAACACAACGGGCAAAGCTCCAACAGGTCAGAAACAACGTGCTTGATTGCTGATTTCCCATTGGTTGGGTTTCACAATTCTTAGGTAAGTCAATATTACTAATACTTAAAAGCGCCCAACTGCTAACTGATACTTTTACGAAATATAGAGCCACCCTCATGTAGATGGTCGCGCATGCGAAAAAACAAGTTTTTATTTTGAGTATGTTTCGTCTTACTCTATTATACTGCATATACGATGATCTCGAAGTCGAGCTAAGCCCACTTAGTGTGGTCAAATTAAGAGTATACAACAATGCATACACATAAAAGATGACAAGTCTAATCTTTGATTGATTAATGTTTCAGGTAACTGTTGACTGACAGACATTTTGAACGGAAATTATCCACTGAATAATGCCTCGAAAGCAGTTCACAGGTTACCCGGGAATCCTAGTATCATTATACAACTTCAGATTCAGATTAAGTAAAATACAAAAAAGAAATATTTTATCTCAAACACAATGGCGGATACGCCAGAGATTGGTTACTCTCTATACTCTAAACAACAATATTGCATAAAAAATGTGAAAATCTTTCGTAATAAAAGAATTTTCTGAGAAATCTGTTACAAACAATCATTTGCTCAGGGTAACAATGTCAGCTATTTCTACTTTGTATGGGGAAGCTTGGTCTTTCACCTCCGTTCGTGATAACAAGGATTCCTGCAAAAGCTCAATGGTGTGAACACCAGAGTATATTCACACATTCAGGCATTGACTGGACAAACAATGATAATACTCTCATGCTGATGCATATTGTAGATTCTATATATCCGGGCCCATAGCCAGGTTTTAAAGCTGGGGATCAAGATACCTTAAATGGGGGCAAGATTTTTGTCAAGATACCTTAAGTGGGGGCAAGAATTTTTCTGGGCACAAAAAAATCGAAGGGAACTGCCCCAAAATGCTCTCGTGGCCACAGGCCTGTATATAACATGATGCGTTTAATGTATGCAACAACTGTCAACCATATTAACTTGAGTATATTTTCGTTCCTTGTCTTCTGAAAACAGGAATTTTCCAGTGCTGATATTGTATTTGTCAATACTAATATTTTGTAACAAATTTTATTTGACAAGCATGTTTCCTTTCGTTTTATTTGTATTTATTTACCACACTATTATATCAGTTGAAAAATTGAAAAGAAAAAAAATTTAATTAATTCCATATACAAAGCCAATGCATAGTGTGAACAATCTTGTCTTTTTGGCACGTCATACATAAGCCAGTGCATATTGTGGAAATTAAACATACAGATATACAATTTAACATATTTTCACCAACGAACAGTTATCGGTTATTTGTAAATTTCTCACCACTCACCAGTCGTTTTATTACACCATCATCAAACGTAGTTGCATTATATGCAAAAAGCTTCTTCCATCTTCGTTTCAAGTTAAAAAAACAGTAAGAAATTCCAACCACAATTCCACACACTCCAACAGCAATTAAAACAATCATTGTGGTGTTCCCATTGCTTGCACTGAAGAAGAACAAATTAAATGTATTTTACTCGATAGTTTAGCAGTGCTATGTAGATATTTAGTTTGTATTTGCAATGCAGTAAGTAACTGAAAAAGTCATTGGAAAAGCTGCAAAAGTCATATGTCAACTTTGTTAGATGTAAAGCAAGGCAAGTAAATCTTTGGCAGGTTCATGCCCTCGGAATTCCAAACATATAATAGCAACCCTGTTGAAAACAATATTCTCTATATATACATACACACAACACACAAATTCTGAGGCTGATGACAACAACTATTTGCATTTTCAAAAACATACTTAAGAAGTTAGTACGTGTAAAAACCACTGCTTTTGACACATTTTTGTTGGATCAAACTTGAAAATTGCAGCTTTGAAGGTGAAATAGCAATATACATTACTGCATCTCCATGTCCATCTGACAACCAAGTTCGCATTCTAGATTTATTAATTTTCATGATTGGTAGGACTTGTTCGCAACACACGTTCTGGTGTCAACAGCTTCTAGACATTGGAGCCAGAGCTGTGGAACCAAAAATTGAGATGTCTGAAGCTGTGGCCTTATGTTTAGTTACGTCTCCACAACCCTGATTACAACCCCTCTGACCCATGCCTGGATACTTTATCAAAGTCATTTCATAGCATTAGATGTGCCTGAAGGAATAACTGAATCAGCAGAAACTTCAAGCTGCTGTAGCAAAATCTCTGAACATGCTAAATGTTCCTGTCCAACAGATAGGAAAGAGGAAGATTTGGAAAACACTGTATACTTCAAGTAAGATCTGGTAAATGTGATGACGTCTGTAGCGGACCGTGTTCCAGCCTACAGCCTAGCATGATTTCGATCTCACTTATTGAACACAACGCGTGCGACACGCCCTATTATACAGACACTCTTACAATCTGTGTAAAAAAACAACGAGAGAAATGCAACGCGACGATGTAAGAGGACAGCGAGTCTTTCATTGACCCTTTTCGGGGTTTTTCCTGTGTGAGCCAGTTCAAAGATGTAATCATATGTTTTCTGCGAAGAGCTAGTTGAAGAAGAAATTGCACGTTTTTTGTGAGAGCCAGTTTGAGATGAAATGTACTGCTGAGTTGGATTTATTCAACTTTTTTTATCGAAATATATCTCAAATTCGTCATTCATCCTTTGCTTTTCACGTATTACACTTACCGAGAATACACAATGCCTCTGCGGTTTCTTGCATGCAGAGATAGCTGGCCAGTCTACGATCAAGGAATAACCTTACCACTGCAGTCGTGATCTGGTGTTGAACCATGTCGCCACATGTCTATGGTGGTTTTTGACATAATTGCCAATAAACTTAGCAAAACATGGATGTGTGCAATTGTGAAGTCAGCAACATGGACACAGCATATGTAAAATGTGACATTGATTTGTGTTTCAATAAGACACATAACCGCTGCAAAGAATACCACATAGCATAAAATAGTGGGGAAAAGTTATGACTCTATTCAAATATCACATTGTTGAGGGACAGCTTCTGAACAATGCATTTAGTAATGTTAATATACTTGTTGCCTAAATGAAAAATAACAGACATGCTTGCATGGTGCACAAAACACTTTAATTTATCTCTTTTATTGGGTCATACAATATAATTTTCTTTTCCAGTTTCTGTTCACTTCAGTGAATGTTGACACAAAGTCAAATTTAGCATTGCAACTTGCATGTCCCACTGTTCAAATATGCAACAGAAAACTTACATCATTGGAATGGTGCCATTCTGTAAAACTGGCTTCTGTATCTAAATTCACCATGCAGTATTTTTTCATATATTCCTACTGGGACTGGGTGCTACGTCATCATGATAACTTTTTTCGTACTACCATATTTTTCAGACCATAAGGTACACTTTAAACCCTAATAACTTTCTCAAAAATCAAAGTGCACCCTATAATGTGGTATGCCTAATGTATGAATCTGGTTGTGCTTCTCACCTAGAACCAATTTTATGTGGTAAACAGTGTTATTTATTTAGTTGGTAGTTAGAGCTTAACTATGAGTGCTGCACGTGTTTGATTTCGAAGACTGCCATTAAATGTGACAGTGCTGTTTACTGTATTAACAGGCTTTTGTATGTGTTCAAAATCACGACTATTTTTTGTGAACAGATCATCACGTTATGTAATAAGCCAACAAAAATTGCAATGAGTGCATGTGGTTCTGTGAGTAGCTAGCACATACCTTAATGTTGAAACACAGATCGTATTACTCCACGAGGCTACTGCGCATAGAGCCATATGTATTGCCAATACCATACTCCGCAAGGCTCCCGACTACATTGGCACATACCGAATCAAACACATGCACAGCTTTTAATCTATTCTGTTCATGTCTGGGGGTTTAGGCATGTGTGACAGATTAGTCTTCGTGGTATGTATATAATCTAGCAGACTGAATAAAGTAAACTGAAAGTTGTGCGTATGTTTGATTTAGTGTGCACCAATGTAGTCAGGAAAGAGTTGCATACACGTTGACTTATCTGAGTTTTGCTTCATATAACGTCTTACAATCTGGTGTGCCTTATGTATGAAAATAAAACAGCATTCAATCACTGATACCACACCATATAATCTGGTGCACATTATTGCCCAAAAAATACTGTAGATTATTTGCAACGAAATTTTCCACAATAATTTTTCATACCTAGACACATTAATGCTGAAAATTTCATTCAAATTGACCCAAAACTTTCGAGTTATGAAATTTTGCATCACACCATCTAACTACGCCTAGGTTGCAAGACGTTTTCAAAAACGTTAGGTGCTGTTGCAACCACTCTGTTGGCGTTGCGTTAAATGTGTGATTTACCACAAACAGGATGTACGCGAAGAACAACAATATATATGTGGCGCGAACAAGCAATAAAAGAGTGATTGCGGCGCATTATCTCTATTGTTGATTGCTGCCACAGTGCAAAGCTTTGCGCACATGCCACTCGGGCTTTCCGATCACAACAAAACGCTGTGACCAGGATGTGGAGGTCGTGCTGTGTGAAGCCTTCACAAAAAGAATGTGTGATCGGTTCAGTTCGTTGTGAAAAGGAGGGGATGCTGTTGCAACCACTCTCTTGGCGTTGAGTTAAATGTGTGGTTCACCACGAACGGGATGTGCGCGAAGAACAACAACATATATGTGGCGCGAACAAGCAATAAAAGAATGATTGCAGCGCATGATCTCTATTGTTGCTTGCTGTCACAGTGCGAAGCTTTGCGCACATGCCGCTTGGGCTTTCCGATCGAAACAGTGCTAACGGTTGTTTCATAAAACACAATAATGTTTATCATGAAAACTAAGTGATGTTCTCCATTCCTACCCGCATAACCCTTGAAAGTTTTAGGTAATATGAGCAAGAGCTTTTTATTTATGCAGTTTGATATCCAGCAACATTTTGTGAGGCATAGGCTACAAGACCTTTTGCAAAAGTCTTTTTAGGCCCTGACAGTTGCTGTGTATAACAGGATAACTTGTTTTGTTTTCAAATTTCATCAAAAGTCTTCATACCTATGTGCATCATCCCTGAATGTTTGAAGTAATTCTGACAAAAACCTTTAGAATTACATTCATTAGGATCGAAACTACTCAAGTGTGTACGCTATAAATCCTCATCCTATTCAGCAGGGTTGGGGAGTTGTTATGCAAGGCTTCATAACTTTTTTTAAACTAGCATTTTTGCAACAAAATTTACGAGAATGTTCTTCTAATATTTATGCATCTTTCTTGAAAAGTTGAGTTCAATTCATGAACAACTCTCTAAGATATTTTTTTTATTTGAGGTAAATCAAGCAAGTACTTCTTGAATTACGCAATTTTTGTTAGCTATTGGGGAAAAAAACATTAAAACCATCCCACACTGGCTGAATAATCACACAGAATTCATGCCACACTGAATGTGTTGATATATCAGCAGCAACAAAATCAGACTCACCGATACTTTTGCACCCACAGCCATTCACCACCACAGCAAGAATTGTTATTGAATTCAACATCTTCTTTAAACAAATATCTGTTGGCTACAGCAATGATATCAGAATTAGTCCACATGCCCTGGTAATTGGCTGAACAGTTGGCTGCAACAAAGATTTAACATACGGAAAATTTGTTCCTTAAGCTTTTAATACAACCAATGCAGATGGCATCTTAAAATATGATCAAACAGCAATTGCTAAACAACTAAAACATCACTGAATGGGCAAATTTCCATAAGTGCATTTTTTCCTGTTTTTATTATATTTTTTAATAAAAAAGTTTCTTGGCAAAACAAAATTTGGAGGAGTTTTGAAAATTAAAGGATTTTGAGTGCGCCTTATGGTCCGAAAAATACAGTAGTTGCCCTGATTTGTTTACAGGCAATCATCTGCTAACCGCGCACGCAAAAACCAGTGAGTGAATGTTACGTCGTAGAGTGGTTCATGGGGACAATTGTGGAGTGGTATGAGTACTGCGCATTTGCGCACTACTTGATGCAATCGGAGGGCTGTGCATCCTAAGGAAGAGTACAGAGAATTTGCATTAATTAATCAGACACAAAGTAGCAACTTGGGTTTCCGAAATTTGGCAAAATTGTAAAATTCATCGGTCGATTTCTAGTCTTAAGAGAAAATGTGGTTTTATGATCAAAAGCTGCCCTTCCACGACAGACTCCTTTTTTCCAGGCTAGATGCGCCCTTGTCGGTACTGTTGAACACACCTACTACATATGATATTGAACATTCCTGAAATACTATTACTTTCTTTGAGCATGCATCTTACTTGTTATTAACCTTCTCATTTGCTCATTTGGATGACTTTTTTTTTCTTGCCACATCAACGTCACAGAGCAATTCCGTGTAAAATTATTCATATGATCAGGTGCTTCTTTTGTCACAAGGCAAGAAACAGGTCCAGTTTCAAGAAGAACTTGACATGAGAACATACTTTGGTGTTTGTAAAAGAAATCAGGCACTGGAAAGACACATAGTTCTACCCAAAGTGGCAAGTACCTGGTTGGATGAAGTAACCTGTACCTAAAGGCTTTCTTGATGTAGCAATTTGCTAATGACAAAGGTATAGCACAATAGTCCATTCCTTCTTCCAAAGTAATATTCTCACAGGTATCTTTCGTTTTCTTTGCTGCATGAGATACAATGATATAAAAGATACAGAAACACCATAACAAATTTTGGGTTGATTTGAACCAGAAATTGCGCTGACACCATACAAAATTTAAGTGCATCTGGATGAAAAATACACACAATAAGAATATTGATTTTTTAAATGCAACATGACTATTAAGTAAAGGTTATGCAGCACAAAACTTTCACATCATGTGGCTCTTCCAGAGACAAGTAGGCCTAATTATAAGTAGAACATTTTCAACAAGGCTAGGTACATGCAACCAATGGCCAAGACGACTGTGGCCTAAAGTCAGGGGTCCACAAATACTTTCTGGCGCGACCCTACAAATAGCTTTAAATTCTCGCAACCCAAACATTTCGTAAGCATAAAACTTTGTGAAAATATATAATTGAATATCAATTTTAGGACTATGTACTACTGACAGCTGGGTTTATTTTTTCACTGAGACATTTCAGTCGTTTTTTCCTGTGACATCTGAAATTGGTCACTGAAACAATTGTCTTACAGTTGTCTTTAAACTCGCCATAACAGTGTTCATTAGCCTATATTTTTGGACATTCTGATCGAAATGACTAAATGTATTGGGTCAATTTTTTTCGGTCATTTCAAAACCATATGGTTGGTGACCAAAAAATGACAAAAAAACACAGACTGACAGCATCAATTTTCATGCACAAAGTTGCATGAAACTTAACACATAAAACACTAAGTGATTGCATGTAATGTCTAGTGCGGTGGTTCCCAAACTGTGGTACGCGTGCCAGTAGTGGTATGCGAAGGCCTTCAAGCTGGTACACGAATACACCTACTTTCTGTTTTTCTTCACAAAAAATATATTCATAGCAACAATTTTTACCTGTGCGGTTCTGTTAATAAATTCCTGAATTTTTGTGTAGCCTACTCCACTTGTTGGTTTATGAAAATGGCCACAATACTTTCTCACAGCCATTTTATTCATGTTCCATTTGTGTCCAAATCTGGTTTTCCAAACTTTTGATATAATTATATTTGGCACATTGACTTTTCCTGGAACAAGGTGGTACGTGTTGACAATACGGGACCCACAAATGGTACGTGACCAGAAAAAGTTTAGGAACCACTGGGTAGTGCATAATCACAAAGTACGTGATGCTTATATTTATGGCAAATTTAAATTATTTTGTCACCTTGAGTGTATGGTCTCTTGGGCCGCAACCCACTATTTACGGACCTGTGCTTCAAGTCATATGACAGGTGCACACAATACAAAATGAAAAGTAATAAACCTTGTGTAAGTTTCATCCATCATACTCAAATTGCATTACTGTTATGCTGCAAAAATATATTTTCAAATTATTACTGTTCTTGTTATTTAAAAAAAATTCAAATCAATGCACCAGCCTGTAGTAAGTAACACTTATCTTAGTTTTAAACTGCTTCAGCTACAACACAGTCATGTACAGTACAACTTGCTGGTTCATGGTTTCAAAGTGGTAATCCCAACTTGTCATGATGTGGTCAGTGATGATAGGAAAACATTTGAAAATGAGCAAAGTTAATCCATTTTTTTGCATTTTTCTGATTTTAAAGTTAAAGAAAAAAGGCAGTTTCAATGAGCCAACTGCGAAGTAGGGCACAAACTATAGCTTTCAAGCAATCAGAATAAATAATACATTAAGAAAGTTGGATACTGTTGCAGAATATACTGCACAGAACATTCTGATCAATCAGGCACAATGGTTCAGTGAGACATTATGGAATATTCAGCTAAGGTTTCAATATAATATTAAATAGGCCAATGTTACCATCAGTTGAAATACATCTTAGATTCTTCAACCAGAAGAAATACATCTGTGATTCTATTTGAATGCAAGAAGCATAGGAGAGGCAAAAACAATGTTATCCACAGATATTGTGAAGATGTGATACAATTAACCATAGACCATACATGGAGTACCATATTTGCATTTTCATGTCCTACCATACACATGTCATCACCCCAGTCACAACAAATATACCAAATCTAGTCTAAAAATATACCAAATATATACCACGAATTCATAGATGCAACAAAAACCTCAATTCAATGCTTTTTTACTATTTCACTTACCTGATTAACAGTTGCTACAATGCTATTGTGCAGTGCCATCAGAGAGATGCTGCAAGCTCAATATACACTCTTTTCACTTTACCAGTGACAGATTTATTAACCATTAGAAAATTTACCCTCCAACACTGGCAACTGCATTTTATTTCTTTGTGTTCCAGTGCGTTATTATGCTGCATAACAGCTGCTTTGCTGTTTGCAATTTTTTTTTTGCACGGTGAGAAGGGATAGACAGCACTGGCAGAACACTGCTTTGCAGGACAGAAGTCATGCAAGCTCCTAAAATCGTATACCTAACACCAAGTTCAGTTTTCTCAGAACTTCTTAGCTCTCTTTGCCAGAATTCCTGCTGATGTTCATTTTATATGCTTGTCACATTCTGTAATATAAAATATTGCGCTGATGCCACTATTTTTTCTCCTATCTACCTCTATAGTTGCTCACCCCACCCCCTGTACATAGGCATGCTTTCCCCCCACTATTTTTTTGTTGTTTTCATGCTTATTTTACCTGATGGTGTTATTTGATGCTTCTTATTGCTTTTATTACTTCTTGTAAAATGTCTTCAATCAAAATTTGGTTTGTGCTAGCAGCAGGGTTGGCTGAGAACTTGATCCAGGTGGCCTTTTGCCAATCCTTTGTGATTCAACATGTTAGAACACGATTACTAAACTGCAAAACCTGAAAATTATTATTGTTTATATTTTCATCACCATATAATCAACTAGTGATCACTGATGTTATTGTATTTCCTCTTGCTGCATTCGCATTATTTTAGGATTTGAGTCACGAAAATGCATTGATTAAACCATACCATACCATCTTCCAGTCTTGTTTTCCACTGGCACGCTTACTTCCATGTTAAGCAAAATCAACAAACTTTTTGAATAAAGCTTCACCTATTGCCACTTACAGTTTCTCTGTTTCTACTTTGTAGGATAACAAATAAATACCTACCTAAGCTAAGGTCAACTCATCTGTCAGTTGTGAATTCAGTGTAGCCACCAAGCCAGAGCCGGATTAAGGTAGCACGGGGCCTATAGCATTTCAAGAGTGCGGAGCCTTAAGTTAAAAAAATCTCAACACCTGCTAAACCGTAGTGTGTGGGTCCTGGGTAAAGATGGTACGGTCCAATACTTTTCAGGCCCGGAGCGCCCATAGCTGCAACATCCAACCCATTAACACCTTGGCGTCTGGGTGGTTTTGGCGATTTTTGCAAAAAAAACAGAAGTTTTCAGTTGCCTTTGCAACGCCGTAGCTCCTCCGGCGATTGCACTAGAGAGCTGTTCAACAGCACAAACAGATCAGCCAGTCTAGTAGATTGCACTCGAAAAAAAATTTTTGCTTGGGGGGTGTGGGTTTTTTGTGAGTGACATCATAAGTGAAGTAGTTTTAGGGTGATTTTGGCTCATGTTGCCTGGCCTAGGGCCCAACCACTAGGCCAAAGTGTTTCGCTGAAGTTTTCATTCAAAACTAGACTCGAGTCTTTTGAGCCTTTGATCGACTTTCTAGCGTTTCTGGTTCAAAAGTTATGATCTAAAATAAATAAATTAGCTAATTAGTCAAATATTTTTACTAACTTACATCACAACTTTTGAACCCGAAACCCTAGCAGGTCATCCAAAGTATCAAAAGACTCGGATTGTAGTCTAGTTTCCAGTAAAAACTTCAGCGAAATACTACCACTTAACGGTTGGCGCCCAGGGTCAGGCAAAGCGGGCCAAGGTGGACTAAAAGTCCTCCACTTATGATGTCACTCACAAAAAAACCACACCCCCCAACCAAAAAATTTTTTTTCGAGTGCAATCTACTAGACTGGCCGATCCGTTTGAGCCGTTAAACAGCTCTCTAGCGCAATCGGCGGAGGAGCTAGGGCGTTGGTAAGGCAACCGAAAATTGCTGTTTTTTAGGCCGAAATCAAAGTACGAATATCATTGTGGAACATGATTGGTTGAAGTGGTCATGTCATGTTGTAAGCAGAATATATAAACTTACATGTTTGGATTAGTGTGTAGCCTACTGTAGATAAAGCCTAAAACCCTAAACCTAAGACCCTGAACCTAAAACCCCTAACCTAAGCCCCAAACCTAAACTAAAAACCCTTATCTTAATACACTCAACCAAAAAATAAAACCCCCAAGCATCATCACTCAAATTTTGAACACTTCAAAAGCAGTGCTTGCAGTTTACTGATAACAAGTCAAAATGCATTCCATTACAAGTTTGTTTTCATTTTGCGCTGACACTGAATGCAATAGCACTGGGGTGGCCAACCTGCAGCTCACCCAGCCACATGCGGCTTTTTGCCCAGTTTCATGTGACTTTTACATAATTATAACAGACGTCCTAGTAAATAACATGCATAATAATAAATGCTTTGCAAAGTTCTGTCGTTGTCATGTTGGTGGTGTGTGATATTTACAATAAATCTAGCTAAGCAAAAGTAAGTGCACGAGTGAGGAAGACATGGTGTTATTCGTTATGTTCATGTGTGCCCATGTTAGAGATGGCACGGGCCACTAATGGTCTGGTTTTCAGGCAGGCTGCTGAGGTTGAACGAGAGGGCCACTGACGATATTTTTAGCAGTTGGATTTCACCGAGCCACTATGAGCCTCCCGTCAATTTTTAAAAAAACTTTAAAAGAACCACTAAGTGGCAATAATAGTGAGTGAGAGCACTTGGCATTGTTCTGCCGTTGCTATAATTTTTGGCAAATTTGCTTTTCCCACATGTCAGCACTCTGTCAGGCGCCACTGGCAGGTACACTTTAAAGAAACTTTTCGTGTCTGTTTCTGGTGATAACTTTTTGCATGAGCATGGTAGTCAGCAATTTTGGTGCTGTGTGGCTTTTTGGATGGAACGTGTCATGCAACATTTTGCCCTACAACAGCAAGAATGAAATGTGGTTCTTGGTCTCTGGATGGTTAGAAACCCCTGCAATAGCAAAACATATACTTTTAAACAAATGGCCACTTTTACTTTATAAAAAAACAGAGATTGCGGACATAAGACATAGTGCTAATTAGGCTAACACTCGAATGCACAGACAGCAAGAAAAGATTCACAGCTACGTAGAAACTAGTTGTGTGTCGCTACAAAATCTCACAGTTAAAAACTATAGGCATGGCATGGTTCCAAGATCATTCAGAAATGAAGAAACACATAATTTCTAAGGTTAACTTAATTTGTTGCCCAAGTGTAATCACCACTTGGCACAGAGTTTGTTGAAGACATACAGTAGCAACATAAATAAGAACTGTGAACACAGATAGCAACACAGGCAGTTACTTCAGCAATATTAGGATAACATCATTATGTGTACTGTATGTTTGGTTACACATGATATCGACCATATCTATGGATTGTCACAAGCCATACCAACCCTTACCCTGCGGTCTGTTATAAGCCATACAGTACCTATCATTTATGATGATCATAAACAGGTATACGCACACACACGACGGCTTGGCCTGCAAAGTGCAAGGTCTACACAATAGGGCAAGCACAACTACGCACTCACACTGCCTTGCTTTCACTTATAATTCATTACACAAGGCGAAACGCACACACACAGGGGACGAGAATTGCAAAAAAGTTGTTTTCACTGGCAGTTTCACTTTAGTGTGAATGACTCCAGGGTAGAAAAAACGGAACAGGAATGTGATCAACTGCATAAATGGACAACTGTAGTTAGAAAGAAAAGGTGGTGTCAGAAATCTGGCAATGCACCAGATGCTAAGTTCAAGACAGTGGAAATTTTTGTCTCAAGACTGAAACCAGATACTAGAATTGTCTATCTCAAAAAATGGTTTTGGGACAAGTTCCAGAATGCAAGAAGTGTGCGGTTTCAAGCATTG
>Ga0210059_1008336_pt1 | contig 16377 bp, 7 predicted proteins | sample Ectturendosymbi2_FD_188042 | JGI IMG/M metagenome (GOLD analysis project Ga0210059, IMG submission 188042) | Ecteinascidia turbinata endosymbiont from Florida, USA - Sample 2 (SPAdes) (version 2) | ecosystem: Host-associated > Tunicates > Ascidians > Unclassified | place: Key West, Florida...
TAGCTGCAAACGATCATCCATAGATTCACCTATCACGTCCTGCAACAGAAAAGACATTCGTTAAAAAATGGGTTTTTTATCGAACAAAATATGGGTACGCATCTTTTTGGGTCACCCTGTATATTGTACTATACCGGTGTTGTAAATCCTCAAATGCTCCTGCATTGTTTTAATTGTAGTAACGAATTTTTGTTTTTTCTAGATGTGAAGGAGTTCTGTATGTCGTATTTGAGCGACTTCGTCGCCACCAGAAGTGCTAAAAAACCACGTAAGCAACCTACATCGTCAGTGAAACACTACCCCGAATGTGCTGGACGTTTAGTGTTGATGAACACTGCTGTTCGGAAGTCCGTCGATAGCTCTGGCTATGACAGTGTGGCAGAGATCGACTCACCAGATAGTTTGTTGGACCAGGATGGATGTATTGCAAAAGAAGCCGGTAAAATGACTGTTGAAGTTCAGCACGAAACAGTCAATGTGCACGATGCAGACGAACCTGAAGACAGTTCACCGTGCACTTCGCATGCAAACAGAGCAACGGAAGCTGCAATAGCATATCACAAGGATATGTCGGCGTTACGTAGTGATACGCATACTTTGCATTTGTATGCTTCGTCCGATTCTAGCACCAACGCTTTCTTCGGCTCATTTCTTACTACAGCTCAGGTCCTAAACATCCTGGTTGACCCGAACCACAAGTGCGTGACAACGGTGCCCGGCGGTGCGAAGAACAACGTTTATTTTGTGGTTGAAAATCCACACTATCGTGAAAAGCCGCGTGTTGGTATTCAATACGCTCTCTCTGACGAGAGCAACCAGTGGCAGGCAAAAACGCACGCATTTGCGTATTTTATGGAGAAAAATAAGAAATTCACAGAAGTGCGTCGCTATCAGAATTTGATATGCAAACGCAACCCTCGTCACAGCACGTATACGCCGTTTGATCCCCAACCAGACGAAAATGCTGTTATCAAGCTGGCTAAGACTATGTACGTGAGCGTGTTGGATGAAAACTACAAACGTCGAATAACGTACTTGGACAGATTACCCGAGGGTTGCAAACCCATGTTTATTGTCGAGTATTCAAGTCCGTTTGTTACGAAAGGTTGATGCTGATCCGGTGGTGTAAGAGTGGCTTAATATTTATTTTTTTTTGTCAAAATGTAAATTCTTTTCAGTCGCAGCACTATACTGGCATACCTGGACATAGGCCCGCAACCAAGTTTAAGGTTTTAGTGGAAGTACATTTTAAGGGGCAAGATTTTTTTTATTGTATGTTTAAAACAGATTTTTCTGGGCCAACAAAATTTGGGGTGGCACTGCTCCCGAAAGCTCCCCCACCCGTGGCTGCGGACCTGTCTGGACATTGATGATGTTTTTAATCATTAAATGCTGCGCTTGACTGCTGATAGTCCAGATTCAAGCATACTGGGCTTAGTCTCGTCCCTGCGTCTTTATTTTTAATTTACATTTCGTGTGTATATTTTGTAAGTTGCTGTAATATCTTTATTTTTTAAAGTTTTCTCATTTCGAATGTTACCGTAATGGTGTCGATTAAAAATGTCTGCCTTTCCTGTTCAGGTCTTCTTACATCATTTAACGTCCTGATGAATAAAAATCTCAACGAGTTAAACGATGTGAGACAACCTGGCAATATAACTCGTACTTTTTGCGCATCTTTAAAAAAGTGTGCCCAACCAACGCGTGCTTTTTTCATTGGTGATACGCGAATGCCACGAAGCGCTCACTAGGTTTTGTGTTTGATTTGAAGTCTGCCCTGTCGCAAAGAAGCGGACCGACAAAGGCAAGTTTTTCTGATTGACAGGAAAATTATTACCTTGTTGGTTTGCAGGCGGGAAACCATTCTGAAGTTAAAATATCCGCGTTGTTTATTACAGTAAGTTTTCCTTCCGAACATTCAATGTCCTTGAACCACGACTAGGGTTACGTGTGCAACTGATTTGGTCACGCCCTTTTTGACCGTCGATAAACTCTGCCACCCCTGCTCGGATCTCAAGTTAAGGATGACGTTATTGTCGGTTTAAATCAAACAAAATTTCGTTCAAGCTACGGGTGCTCTTCGCATTTTCTTAATTGTGATGTGTCAATGATTGGAGACTGCTGCTTTAGATGCTATTCCAGTGACTTCGGCATGGCAAACAATACACGTGTCTGGCTCTTTAACAACTCGCGTGATGGTGCATGGCTTTGCAACGGATGAGTCTCTTCATTCGTTAAAACGCGATGTACCACGACCGTGGTTACGGTATCCATGTTAGACGTAAATTAACTATTCGTGAACCACCAACCCACCAGTATCAAATGGTTCGACCACAAACAGCGGAATTGCTTCGGCAAACTAGAAGAGTTTTCGGATTGTTTAAGTCATTCATTACCATATTTGATACCCACCGTTTTTTATCTTACGCAGTTGTGCTCGGGTCATTGTTTCGTGTGCATCAATAGTCGTTTTGTTTCGTTACTTTGCGTTCAAAAATTTTGTCGTTTTAGCAATTGTGAATCACTGTTGTAGTTTAATGCATCCACGTAAATTATAGTGTGCTTGCGAACTGCTGAATAAGAAGTGTCTAGAATTATGTAACAAAAAAAGAATTTACTACTACAGAAGGCATTTATTACACAAACTCATTCTTTGTTCATTTTTTTACAACTCTTACTTGTGTATTTTCAGCTCATTATTTCGTAAAGCCATAAATTTCGAAATCATGCAGGTGTTTTTCTATTGACGAAGATAGCGTGTAAAGTTTTTTTTGCTGCCAGTGTGACCAATGAGAAGATGTTTGTTTCCGGTCGTTGCGAAAGACTGCAGGTAAACTTTTCTTATAAGTATCTTGCAATCTCTCACTCCTTGACCCAAGTCAACTATTTTATGAATTGATTAACCTGAAAAGATAATCACTTTCGAGTTATTTTCTAGATTTATGTAAAGCTTTTGGTCAGTATGGATCGAGGCAACGAAATTTTTGTTTATTGTAAATATCATTGCATTTTCTGAGATGATTTCATTCAAATGTAAGAAATCTGACAAAAAAATATGAAGATACCACCTTAATGGAATATATCGCAGTGGAACGGCTGGCACTCCAAGTCTTCGGCAGAAGTGAATGTGGACAAGAATTTGTCCTGAAGGGTTTATGAAAGGAAACTTGACTCACAACGAGTAGATTAGATCAGTGTCGTACATTCAACGTGATATTGAATGTCGTATGATTTGCTTCTGAGTGGAAATACTTTAACAAAACCGCTACTGCGAAAAGGGTGTTGAACGCGTCGTTAAGATCGCAGTTGTGTCTAGCTACCTACCAAATGTCCCTGTGTATTTGTGAAAAATGCCGTATTCTTTAAGAAATGATCCAAATGAGACTCAAAAATATTACAAAAATGTAACTCTTGTCAAAAAACAGCAGTTTGTGCATTACTGGCTCGCAGCCTAGTGGTTTGTGCGGACCGAGAATGTAGACCTACTACTCTAATCCGGGTCGTATCTAAACTTACGGCAATTTTCTTGTGGGACTCTGTGCAAAGATAACAGCGGGAAAGATATGAGACCCGTCCTTCTGTCTGTCTTGTCTTTCGAACGTCCTCATGGAGGGCGAATTACGTGCGACTGAAGCCACCATGCCATCTCAAAACGTAGCCTTACCCTATAGGTGTCATTCTATTTCATTTTTGTGCATCGTTTGTACACGTTTGCATTCTTCCATGTGCTGCATTGTACTTTGGATCTATCACTGGTGGAACGTCGGTTTTATTTGCATCAAAAATGAATGGAGCCTCGCAGTTAGTTAATGTATCACCTGTTGCTTTAATTAGATTCTGTTGCGTTCGCTCCGTTGATATCCCCTGTTTTCGTTTTCAGCGTCTTGTCATCTTTTAACTTTTAAAAGTCGTCCTCTGTAAGTGATCAACATGTCAAAACTCGTTTTGAGTTACGTCGATAAGACCACCAACCTTGCGACTGAAAAAACATTCAAAGGACTGCATGATGCTTCCATCTTGTCAAAGCTGCATCAGTAAGTGCTTTGATCCTGAAAGGTCCACTTCTTGAAGTACAGCGCTTTATTTTGCTTGTTGTGGCACGTTATGTAAGTTGTGCTTTGCAGTTTTGTCACGTCAGGTTAATTTAGACATATATTGTTAAAGAAACATTCCAAGTCGGAATCTCATAGATAGTCATACCTCATTTCACCAGAACCTTGCGAGTGTCTTCCGTAAGTTTTTCAAGTCATGTCTCAACTAACCAACAGGGCTATCAATTGCGGTCTTGGTGCGGTGGTGTGCATGCAAGGTAGCCACCAGAGTTTGATTATCCGGATTTTAACGCTTAACTGATTAACCGAGAGTTTTTTTGCTTTCTGGTATCCGGTTACAATTCTGTCGGTTAACCTGATAAAATGTGACATTACTAATGCGTTTCACGCTTTTTTAATAAGTTTGGATATGCTTTGTTTCCAGATACGGGTTACCTAAGTTCCAGTCCTAATACAAACCCGTAATTATTATTTTTACAGAATAGTGCTTTCGCACTGTAAGGTGGTGTCTGCGTTGTGCTTCATAGGGAATGTGTTGCAGAAGCGCTAAATGTTAAAACTGCATGATTTTCTTCATATGCGCTCGTACAGTGCATTTGTGTATATATACAATAAAACTGTGTCATGATTTTGCAATCAATTATCGTGAAATCGATTGTCTAACAATTAGCGATTATTATCCGGTTAAATTGTTAGCTAAAATACATCGATATATCCGTTATCCGGATGGTAAAAATATTAATATCCGAACTAACGCAAGTAACCACTATGTTTTGCAGAATGATTACGTGTGACTTCGCATTTGTTTCAGAGACAGAACTTCAGAAGTTTCGTTTTGTGACGTCATAATCAGCGTTGGTGGAGAAAACGTCAGGGCGCACAAGGTTGTGTTGGCGATGTACTCCAAATTTTTTACGGAAATGTTTCAAATGGAGGTGAGGATTGAACAAGCGCGCTGCTCCAGGTTTTCAGCTTAATCTTGCGCAGAAAATGCAACACCTAACTTCCATACGTGACGTTCGTAACGAAGCAAAAGGCGAATTTTCCCGGTTTGCCAAAAAGATAATGGACCTAATGCAAACAATACGAATCGCACGCCAAACCAGATATCGAGAACATGACGCTGGCAACGGAGCTCTTCCCCCGTTTAAGTAATTTTTTTTTTTTTTTGCGCCCGCATACACAGTATAATTGCGCTATCGAAACATTTGAAGTGTCTTCTAATCCACAAAAGTAGGTTGCCTTTCCCGTCACAAGCAGGGAAAATTGCATCGTTCGCTGTGGCCGCTGCCCGTATTTTTTCTTGTTGTAAACCTTGCTGATCAAACTTTAGTTGCTTCGGAAAGTGCCTATAGTCCTGCTGAGAAGTTCACGCCCCTTAAAATCCCGTCTCGCACCCCCAGTTGAGAACCGCTGTCTAAAACTGCGGCATTCCATTCATTCATTCATCTTCACTTCCGCTTTCCTGTTTGGAAGGTTGCGGAGACAATTAACAGCTTTCACAGTTTCTAGCAACCTTTAGTAGTTCTGATGGCTCCGTATCAAACAGCTCGATGTAGTCAGGTCGGAGATATAATCACGTCACCTGGTCCTTGACCGGCCCCTTGGTCAGTTTCTCGTGTTTTTAGCCGAGAGGGTTCCCCTCGTCGACCGACGTTCGCACATTTTGATCACGCGGCCGAACCATCGTAGCTGAGATCTCTCTATCTAATCACGGGATGGGAATTGACGCGACATGCTAGGATTTACGAATTTCACAGCCGCGCGCTTTTTCGCAAAGCGTTACACCATGAATTCCTCGCAAGAAATCCCACCTGTACTGCCTGCATTTGCCAAGATTTAACTAAGTGAGGATCGCAACAAAAAAACGATTTAAAAAACGGGAAAGCTAAGCGGTATTTTAAAGTTTCCGTTGTGAATCCACGGAACAATGCAGCATACACAATACTGTGCTTCATTTTGCGATCTGTTTATCAATCTCTTTGTTCCCTCCAACACTAAAGAGTCCCACCCCAACCCAACATGCTTCTCGATCTGCTAATGTGTATTGCCGCTAACCTGAAGCGTACACTTAACTGACTTGTGTTTCTGGAGAGACACGATATCTCGGTCTTTTCCGTGTTAATATTTGTTCCCGCTTGATTGCACCCAGCTGCAAAGTCGTGAAGTGCATCTTGAATGCCCCGTTCATAATATACGAGCAGCATCAAATCGGCCGCAAAGAGCAAACGGTTCATCTTGCGGCTTCCAACAGTGACACACTGGTTTGCCGGTAACTGGAATAGAATTTGTTCTAAATTCTCCCAAGATTGAATTTCGGACGTTTTACTACGTTGGTTGCGGACTTTTACGCTTCTTGTAAATGCAAACGAGGTTCGGCTTTTTGGTTTTAGATCAAAGCCTTGTGAGCTCGCTCCTCTTTGCGTGCGTGGATAGACGTTGTATCTTCCTTTGCATCTGTCATCTCCTGGTTCCACCAAGTGGCTACTTTTTCCGTCTGTCGTCACGCCGAGTCGTTCCTGTCAACATACAAGCAGCTGGCGAAATGATGACTGTTTTATGCAACTGCCATTCCTTCTGCGTCCGCTGTTTATTCGATATGCTGTCGGAACAAGCACGATACACTGTCTGCTGAGATCATTATTACATGCTTGTCCAACAAGGCCTCCCACTATATTCGGTAGGACCTCTTAATCCGACACGTTCGTGCAAGCCCTGTTACTGATTTTGCATTCGGGATGCGCAGTGCGTTGATGCAGCATGTTTGCAGCCATAAGTCTTCCGTTATCATTTAGCCTTGCATCACCGTGTTGTCCGGGCACACCCCTCGACGTACCAACGCCGTTTCAAGCATGTACATTGAAACCTCAACATGCTGTGAATTCGTTAACCTTGGCCCACCGCAGGACATCACTCAAACACACGGAGCAGTCTATCAACTTGGACATAAGCATGCCCACAATTCCATTGGATTCCGTTTATCAAAACTAGAGATCGACCTATATGGCTTTTTGGGGCCGATGCCGATATATCGGCCATGCATGGACCGATAGCCAATACCGATAATCGATATTTCCAGAATTTTTAAATCTTGTTTTCTGCTTCATTATCAAAAACAATGTATTCTATGCCTAACCTTTTTTCAAAAACCTAAAAAATCAGGATTTATGAGCTACAATTTTTGAAATTGCAGCAATTTGAATATTTTCCTATGATATTTAATTAATCTGATTAATGATGATGCTTTTGTTTTGGCTGATGCATGCGCAAATGGTTCATCTTGTCTGCAAACAAGAAAACAACAGGCTTGTTAGAACATATCAGTGTTTTGTCAACACCTACTGAGGCCGATAAAATCGGCCGTTTTGGCTGATACCGATATATCGGTAAAACCCAAATATCGGCCATCGGTGTATCTCTAATCTAAACAGCCAAATGTGGACTCGCGACTATCCCCAGCTCAGCGTAATCTGACATTGCTTGCTCAACTCCAGAGTAGAAGAGTTCCCTCCAACACCCCAGGTTGAGTCACGGCGTGTAGTCGAAGTGGCCCGTCCACGTGTGGCTGGCACGTGGGAAGACTGTCGCGAGGTTTTTTGAACAAGCCCTTCTGCACAAATCCCGGACGCGTTCCTTTTTTACACACACGCGACGACCGAAGTGCGATGGCGTTGATCGTTCTGGGGCATTTCCTGTCGGTAGCAGCCCGAGTCATACCTTTCGACAGACAACTGGTCGCCTTGTGGAAATAAGGAGGAAACATGGAAAGGCGTTGCTGTGGGCAAATTTGTATAGAAGAGGCCTTGCACTGTTTGCGCCGCATGACCAGACCTGGAGCGATCATTGTACCTGAAAAGGATGAGGCTGTGTGTTGCGCTAGCACTTTTCTTGATGAGGCAAGGCAGACGATATTTTGATCGACTCTGCCCTAACAACCCATTTGTCGATTTGTTCTGTAGGAAATTTGCAAGTTTTGTCGTAGTCGTAATGGCATCAGAGGACTTAGGCAACTTGTACGCTTTGGTGACTTCGCTTTTAAACTCTGTGTTGTTTCTTGCGTGCACCGATAAAGAACTTCACCGGCATCTTTTAAATTGTGAATAGAATCACCAGAAAACCAATGAAACTTGTTCAGTAATTCTTGCATGAGCAATAGATCACAATCGCTGTGAATGTGTTTTTCATACTTTCGAGATGCAATTTTACAGAATACTTCATACCAGGCGAGCTGTTTGAAGCAGCTCCCCACAGGGATCGTACCTGAACAACTCAATTCTGCCGCAGCTGTATTTTTTAAACCCTTTATTCACATTGTTAGATTCTTTGCGTACATAAAACTCCTTGCGCACTTTTCCAGACGGACGAAAACGATCTGGGTTCTATGCTTGAAGATCTGGACCCTCAGGCAGTACGAACTATTGTTGATTATATCTACACAACGTACATCACCATCACAAGAGACAATGCTGTTCATCTGATTGCTGCCGCCGAACTGCTGGTAGTTCCAGGTAGATACTCCAACAGCGTCATTATACGTAGCAGGGGTAGCCGCTCAACTTTGCATCTGATAGTGCACAAGTTTCCTTTTCGCCATAAAAGAGCCAGGCCAATGCTCACCTGCTCGACTTTATGCTCTTGACCAACTTCAAAGCCTCAAATGTTCTGGTGCGATGTTGCGCTACGACTGACGCCTACAAGCCATGCGCTGACTGAGACTAGTTTTCGATTTAGATTATAATTGCCTTTGCAGTAGGGCGTGACAAAGTAGTTGGTGACCTTTTACCCTTACGTTGGGAATGCTATACGTTTTACAAGTTGAACAATTTTATGCGTGTTTCAGAACAGTAAGTGCTGTGGCTGAATATTGTGTGGAACTTAAGTTGTGGTTTTGGATTTCATCATTTCAGACGTCAAGGATTACTGCATTCAGTTCTTGTCGGAATTCACGAGCGTCAAGCAAAACGTGCCGAAACCTCAAGCGCCACCCTGTTCTGTACAAAACTTTCCGAACGTGAGCAACGTGAGAACAATAGCGGTTCCCGATGACGATTCGTCTTCTTCTGATCGTCCCAGCCACTCCCCACTTATCCCCGGACCCTGCGATTTCTTCTCGGCTGACAGGTCACCATCATCCCTATCTGTCACCATGACACCGCCGACACTCTTCGAAGAAAGAAACATGAAATGCGAGCCTGCGCGTGTGAACGCGGCGCAAACGCTGCCGCCCACCTGCGACCGCCCGAGCTCGTCCAGTTGTTCGTTCGTGTCGCAACTCGACGACGGCGAGATTTCCGCAGACGACAATCTCGAAGTTTCCATCGTTCCGCAAGACAATCGCGGTGCGCGTCTCGACGCGACCTCCTCCTCGCCTGCAGTTCAGTTTTCCAGCAACAGGCTGCTCGCCGGCTTCCTCTTCGCCACCGACATCATAAACTTGCTGTTGAACACCAACGTTGAGTACCTTCCGTCGATACCTCCCGGAAGAAAAGAAAACGTGTTCTTCGTCGTGGACAAAAAAGACAACCCCCGGTTGCCGGTCAGCCAGCGGTATGCGGACGACTGCGGGCCGTGGCAGTTGATCACTTACTCGATGGCCTATTACTGTGCCAGCAATCAAAAGTACCACGAAATGAAAAAACACAAGAAGGTCTACTGCAAGCGCACCAGCACCGGTTATTCGCCATACCAGCCCCAGCCCCTGGAAAATCAAATCTTGAAACTGTACAAAATCTACAACAAGCACAGTCTGGACGAAAATTACAAGCGACGGATCACTTGGTTGCAGAAGCTCCCTGCCCATTGCAAACCGGTTTGCATTGTTGAATATTCTGGGACAAGTCCGAAGTGATCTTCACCTGAGCCAAAGCGGCTTCGCTGTAGCGGTTTCGCTTCTAGGATATTGGTTTTTGTGTGAAAGATAGCAGCGCAAAACTCCAAATCGTTTGTTGGAATGAAGCACGCTGCTAATACTGAGTTGAGTCGCTTTAAAAGCTGCCACTTCAGCGATCCGCGACGTAGAACCAAGTGAATAGCATTTTAAAAGTGTTTTGCAGTTGACCAGATGTACCGGACATTTACGCATGCTCGTACAAATACTTCGTGCAATGTCAGGTAAGAAGCAGTAGGTTTTGAGCAGATATTTAACAACTCAATGCATCACTGCGTTGCTTCCGCGATCGATCGTATTTTCTGATGTAGACCATGCGCGTCTGCTTTGCGTTACAGTATTTTTTCAAGTCAACAGTGTATGATGGTGCAATGTCGCCATTCAAACCATTGAATGAATCCGTATTTACGATGAACGCACATGCTTTTTATCCAAGGTTGCTATTTTCTTAGGCATGCGATGGTGAGTAATAAGAATATTGGAAAAAACAATTGTCATTACTTTACTTATGCGTCGCGCCCTTCGTGCTTGTGATATAGTGAATCTGAGGTGGAGGCTGTGGGAAGTTTCTGTCGGTTCTCCAAGAAATTAGTTGTTGACCAAAACACATTTTTCGATTAATAAATCGCATTGATAAAAAATGCTACGGTCGAAGTTTGACCGAAGTCAGATCAAACGTAATTCCAATGTTTGTTACGTTTCTGCGGGGGCGTTTTTTACCTGGCCATCAACAAATTTCTTGTATCCTGCATCAACAAACAGTTTCTATAGTTTCTGATGAATTACTTTTTGTTTTATCTGTGCTGATGTGTACGTGGATTTCTTGTACATTTACCCTTTCTTACCTTACCTGGTGCAGCACAGCACAGTCTTCTCAGCGCAGCCATGTACTGTTTCATGCAGCGATGGAGTCCGCTACAGTTGAATGCCAATACTTACACCTTGACAAAGTAATTGTAAGAGTTTTCAAAAGTCGTGTAATTGTAATTAACAACATTGTAATCGCATCCGTGGAAACTCCATTTTAGTATTTCGTTTACCTACACCAAATACGTCCAACCCGCGGCCCATTCGAAGATTTTGTGCGACCCAGTTTAGGTTTTCACTGTAGTATCCTACATACTGACAACCTGTCCTTTTTTTGATAATCTTGAATTTGACGTTTTTGATGTAGGTGGTCCTTAGCGCCACTTCAGCACTTCTGTTACCATTGTATTTAAGATTCGAACGTTTTCATTACATTAGCTTAAGCTACATTTCGTTTGCTAAGATCAAAGTAAGCCATCCAATGCGGCCCTCCTGAATATGTCATGCAATGTGCGGTCCTGATTAAAACAGTGACATAATTTTTGGCTCAGTAAGCCATTTCGGTTGGACATAGCTAACCTACAAGATTGTGCATTGTCGCATGTTATCAAATTACATATGGACAGAGTCTAAGTAAGCCTAGGGTGCATGGGTTATACGTAACAATGTATGGGAGAGCATTGTGTATAATTGCTTCGATACGTTGTTACTTCAGAGAGTTATATTCCGTGAAAAGATCTGAGGCATGTTGTGCAGTGGAAGCTAAAAGTTGAAGACACACTTCAGTTCCAGCTCAGTTACCAATGATGGAGTCAATTGTAATTGAATGTAATTAATTCGACTTTTAACAAGTACTAGTAGTTCAATTGTAATTGATAATTTTCCATCGTGACGTAATTATAATTGTAGTTTTCCAGTGCGATATAATTGGATTTGAAAAAAGTAATTGACTCCATCACTGGTTTCATGCATCGTGAATGTTTATTTTTAATGTGGGGATCTCTTGAAGCCCTCAGAACAATATCCAATTGTGGGAATGGTATTAGCTAGTTTGGAGTCGTCGTAAAAACGATTTTTGTTCTGTCCTACGTCGTGCGCAGGAAGGTTTCCAGCCATTTGTTGATTTCACCAGTTTATCAGTTTTCACTTGGTGCGAACCATCTGCTCACGCGAAACGGCGGGTGATTTTGCATACGTTCTAGTGACAGATGTCAACGTTTTTAAATTTCTTACTAAAAGACATTGTGCACGGACTTAGATTAATTATGTGCTGGCATCTTGTAGGTAGGGAGTATTTCGTGATGATGCCAACCAAATGCTTTTGTCACATCGGCGCGATTGCTATCAGTGTGGTTTTCCTTCAAATCTACGTTTTAAATGCAACACTGTACATCATTAACACCAATCTCATTTTTGATCAGTACGATATAAAATCTTTCTTATTTTCACGCAGTATTACTTCTCGCTGCGTTGGTTCGATGACACCATTTGCGATTATGAACACCACGTTTACTTGTTTTTCTTGTTGCCGCTTTAATGACTCGTACGCTATTTTTTAAGATAATGGTTTAAATCTTCATGTTCAGTGGTTGTGTATGATGGTCTGAGACCATGTTAGCACCCAAAGCAAGAACGAAGCTGGTGCGAAACTTTTTATTCGGTCATAGACCGAAACGTATTTGAAATGACCGAAAAAAATTAAGTCATTACGGTCAGAATGTTTGAAACGATATGCTAAAAAATAATTTTATGATGAGTTTTGATACATCTATGACAAATGACGGAAATGTTTCAGTGATCAAAATGTCTCAGCAAAATGACCGAAATGTTTCAGTGAAAAAAAACAGGTGCAAAATGTATCTTCTCTGAATGCTTGAGGCAGAACGTAAAAAATGGTAGCCTGCAACATTCTCTGCTTGTAAACCCGCGCTGAAACTGCTCATATATTACAATCTTTGACGCGCTGTTCGTGTGGAAGAACGTGCTTTTTACTGCTTTGTTGATGAACTCTTGTTCCAGTCAATTAATCGGCAATCACTGTGCTGCTAATCGTGCTTACTGGGCTACGCGTGCTTGACGTTTTTAACGTTCGTGAGGTATTTTGTTCGGTTTTCTGTGTTTTGTTTTCTTACAGGTCAGTTAAAATCACCACTGCTTGCAAACGAATGTTAATACTTCAAACGTTTTTTGGAATACGCTGGTGCAGCCAAAATTCGGCTGACTAAGCATTCTTGAAAAAAATGTTTAAAACGCAACGCTGATTTTCTAACACTTCAACCGCAAAATTAATGCAATCTGCGTCTTCAAAAACTTGACAGAATTTAGTTCATGGGTAACAATGTTTGAGACAGTAACGCAGTCATTGCTGGGATGTTCGAGACCAAACATTCAGGCCTAAGTCAAAACCGAGAAAAGCTCAGGACTAAAATCAGGTATTTTGTTACGAGACCAATTCTGACAGTCGAAACAAATGGTGGAAAAATGTGCTATAGGCAAATCGCGTCAACCGCATATCCTGTGGTGTACGGGGCGAGGGGGATGCCGCCCCCCCGGCTTGAAAATTTCAGGGCAAGCTCAAGTTGCTCAAAAATCCTGAAAGACAAACAATATTTCAATACAGTGAAAAATTTGAGGGCAAGCGCAGGTTGTTCAAAAATCTGAATGATAAAAAATATATATTCAATACAGTGAATTCAGGGCACACTCTGTTTTTCAGGGCAAGCACAAGTTGCTCAAAAATCCTGAATGTAAAAACTATATTCAATACAGTTAAAAATTTCAGGGCAAGCGCAAATTGTTCAAAATTCTGAATGATAAAAATTACATATTCAATACAGCGAATTCAGGGCACACTGTTTTTCAGGGCAAGCACAAGTTCCTCGAAAGTCCTGAAAGATAAAAAAATATTTCAATGCAGTGAAAAATTTCTGGGCAAACTCTGTTTTTCAGGTCAAGGGCAAGTTGTCCAAAATTCTGAATGATTAAAAATATATTTTCAATACAGTGGATTCAGGGCACACTGTTTTTCAGAGCAAGCACAAGTTCCTCAAAAGTCCTGAAAGATATAAAATGTTTCAACACAGTGAAAAGTTCCAGGGCAACTGTTTTTCAAGGCAAGGGCAAGTTGTCCAAAAATCTGAATGATAAAAAATCAGTGACGAGGCGTCAGAGGAGGCAAGGAAGGGAGTTCCTCCTCTACCACAATCATGACATGTGCAATACGAATTAGGGATCCAAAATAACAAATTGAATACAAGTTTGTTCATTAATGTTGAAAAGGTGCAATTATTGTATGATTCTAATCATTTTCATAGTCAATACATCCGAATTTGCGTATTTCTTCTTCAAGTCAGGGGAAAGCAAACGATACAAATGACATATTGCAAACGTTTCGATAACTCCTGTTATCATCATCAGTGCATAGCAATAAAACTGCAGTGATGTTGCTGCAGGTACTTATTGGTCATTCAGGAGAAAAGCGCTGTAAAAAAATGAAAAACGCAAAAGGCTGTTGCGGTAGTGGCGCGAAGCATACGTAGTCACATGACTCAAAAAAACGCGGGCTCTAAAAACGCGTATTATGGCCTAGAATCCAAAAATACTGCGAGCCAAAATATTGGCGCATGGGATCGGATGATGACGTCATATAATTAACCAAAAAACATGCTCCTGTCATGATCCCATTGACCCAAAACCCCCCAACCAAATTAAAATTTTTTTTTTTATTCTAAACTACACGACGCCACTAGTCATTACAGGGTTTGAACAGTCTATTAGCTGCCGAGTTATGGCTGGCCGAAGTTCACCCTGAAAGAACATATTATGCCTTTTCTAAAAAGTTTTGAATTAGGCCAAAAACTGGGTTTTTGACCAATAATTTTGGCTACAGATATGCCAGCAAGTCGATCAAGGGCTCTACAGACGCGGATGTTGACCTAGTTTTCAACAAAACTTTGAGCCAAAAGAATGGGTCAATGGGTTGGGACCCAGGGCCGGTCAAAGATGGCCAAAATTTCCAAAACATGCCTTCTTTGTAACGTCACCTCCAGAAATCCCCCACCGAAAACGAAAAACGTTTTTTTTTCGATTTTGACTACAAGACTTGCTGAATCCGTGGATGGTTTGGATAGCTCTCTAACTCAATCGCCTGGCGAGTTATAGGATTGCAAAGTTCGGCAAAAAAGGGGGTAAAAAACCCGGGACCCAAAGGGTTATATCAGCTCTGTGCAGTGGCGTAGCTAGAGTGTGGAAAATAACAAAAACAAATTTGCCAACAAGCATATAATCATATTTCAACAATGATATTCACTATGGGCATCCACACTGGGGCAAAACGGGCATTTTCCCCCTTGGAAATCCGGGCTAAGAATCAAAAGTTTCTAGAAAATATGAAGTCAGCATTTTAATTCCGATTAATTGACTTCATTTTTGCATTGACAGTTTTGCCGCTGTGACACTCACACTGCCTGAGAGGCAGAACCACGTTGCGAAACTTACGACGGATTCTTCTATCGTTGGTCTCTATTGTGTTACAATAACATGGCAACAAGTCTTCAAAGATTCAGTTTAAGTAATTGTAGGTGTTTAGCCCGCGTCTGACTGGTGAATGTAGACATCTGTGGCAGGTAATGCAGCGAGACAGTGGGCGCAGATAGCCGAAAGGCTCGTAGTTTTACACTGTGTGAAAAAAGCATGGGTGAATCTGTAGCAGCGGTTCCACAAGTTTGAAAAATCCATTATTAGTGGGAGACTTTGAGTGTGAACCTGGGTTTATTTTTTCAGTCATAGACCAAATTTTTTTAAATAACCAAAAAAATTCTGTCCGTTCGGTTATAAAGCCTGAACAGATGGGCTGGTGAATACTGTTATGGCGAGTTTTAATACGATGGAACAAATGACCGAAATGTCTCAGCGAAAAAGTTACAGGTGTGGACAATTTGCCTTGAGTGAATAGCTTAATCAAACTACGCTAATGCATTCTTCTTTTCACACAGTATCAAACTGCGTGACTTGTTGGAATACGTCTATGCAGGTTTGTAGGAATACATCGTAAGCGTTAAGGTTTATTTCTGAGCTATGAGTGAGTACTGAGTGCAAAGCTACATTTGCCTGTGGCGACTTTTCATATTCATCTGGTAAATTTTTTAAGCCTGCATTATATTCTAACTATCAGTGACTTGTCCGATAGCTGTGTCAACATACCGGTCTACTTGTCCAGTTTATGTACTGTATGATGACTATGAGCATTCCCCGTGAAGAAATTGAAAAATCAAAGACAAGCAAGGTTTTGTTGAAAGAGTGATTGATCGCTTCGGACGATATCTCAGACGTTTGCAGCTCTTGTTTCTAAGTGACACTAACAAGTCTTCTTAGGTAAAATAAAATCGTAGGGGAAGGTTGGGTACAGTCGACACTTTTTTGCATTTTCATCCACGGCTACTTTATTTCAAGTCCAAACAAGCTCAAAATTTGTCACTCAATAAAGCAACTCTATATCAAAAATATTTTACCAAAGCATGAAAACAATGCCTTTCAGAAAAAATTTTACAATCAACTTAAAAAGGGTACTTTTTCTGTCGAGTGTGCCCCAGGTATGGGCACACTTGACATGTGCATGGGGCAGGGCCGTGG
>Ga0210059_1008337_pt1 | contig 16375 bp, 9 predicted proteins | sample Ectturendosymbi2_FD_188042 | JGI IMG/M metagenome (GOLD analysis project Ga0210059, IMG submission 188042) | Ecteinascidia turbinata endosymbiont from Florida, USA - Sample 2 (SPAdes) (version 2) | ecosystem: Host-associated > Tunicates > Ascidians > Unclassified | place: Key West, Florida...
GTGTAATTATAATTAAGAAAAAAATGACCAAATTACAATTACATTTTGCTCCCAACAACTTACCCAGAGTTTGAAGAAATGCACAAACAAACCAGAGCTACACTTGCCATGTGACCTGCTGTAGTTCTGTTCGCAAGGTAGTTTCACAAAGCTTGTTAGGCGCACAGCACGATCTCAAAATAGAATGAATATACACGGCAGCAAGACTGACCGATAAACTGCGAAGACGACGTGCTTCCATGACGCGTTGATTTGGCAGTTCTTACATGAGTCAATGGGAATGCTCGCGATAATGGGACAATCATAACATGCTTGTGTTTAGCGAAATAGCCGAACCACTAACGTGGATAGTTTAACACAGGGGTTGGGAACCTGCGGCCCGCAAGCCAAATGCGGCCCGCGACAACATTTGATATGACCCGCATCAGAATCTCCATTTACCCAATTTAGAACACTGCACCGCGTCAAAACTAAACCACGAAACCCCATGATAAGCACATACTTTAGGTAGGATGTAATAAGAAGCCTCCATCCCTCATAGTAAGATAAAGGTAGAATTTTAGGATACAACCAGTTGTTCTTTGCGGCCCGCCAGCGATAATCCACAATTCATGCGGCCCGTGATAGTAAATAGGTTCCCAACCCATGGTTTAAGAGTTGACAAGAGGCTGCAACATCCCAACCACTGCAGTGTAAAATCTTAAGACAAGGCAGAGGTGTGTGGTGTTGTCAGTGTAGGCCTACTGTGCATAATGTACAGAAAGTTATTGCACTTTGTCCATACTTTGCAGGCCGTTTAACTATTTAGGCTTGAAACACTTTTTACTTTTCATGAGAGAGTGTCCACTTAATTTTTGAGTGAGATAGTTGGATAGGTCATTGTTAGATACGGTAAACTAAATTGTATTTTGTGCTTATTTATTCAATAGTTATTCGGACAAAAGCTCTAATCGTAGGAAATTACAATATACAATATATTGCAGAAATTCAGAACAGTTTCAAAATGAATAATCAAAAAAACTGTCTTGAATCCAACATTAAATCATTCCCAACATAATTATCCAAAGTTTTTAAAACTTCAACCAGTTTGAGGCTAACTGCAACAACTTCAAAAATAAAACTAAATTTTCAACTAAAGCCACATCAAATTTAATCACATGTTTCACATACAGTATCGCTAAGTTGTTTCCACTTTCTTATTCTATTAGAAAAAGTGCGATTTAAAATTAATTACAAATTTGAAAGCAGTTATGATTGTAATGTCGTTAAAAAATTATTGAATAGTTAATTGTAATGAAACTGAAATAATGTAATTGGACCAACTTTGCCAAGAATGATCACAAATTGCTTTAGCGTTTTTGGAATTTTTGTTACTAAATTTGTGATGATTAGAAACGCCAAATTGACAATGCGGTCGTATTACTGTACCACGTTTTACTGTTTGTGAATGACCGACACAGTTGCTACTTTGCCATTTCGGTTGTAAACGAATGTTTATGTTTTTTCAGGAGTTTCAAGATCTCGTCAGTCTCAATCGCGAATTTGGCCTCGTGGCTGGCACTGGAAATCAAATCGACGTGATGCCATGGATAACGGTAAAATTGGCTTCAAGAAACTTCAGTAGTAACGCTTGTATCTTTCCCACAATGCGCAACGCTGTCAGCCGAGCCCACAACTTTGTTTGCTAGCCATTATGTCTGAGGGCGGGACGTTGATGTGGTTGGGAATGGTGTATAATGCCTTAAGACCGAGGCAGGGCTTTCGGGTTCTCTTGCTGTTGTCAGCATATTTAAAGCATGTTTAACTGTTGCCAGCATTTTTAAATTTAGCTGCTTACCAAAACTTGTGTTCTGCTTGCTGTATAAATGTCAATAACAGTCAATACTGTAAACGCTGCCGACTGCTGAAAAATAGTTAAAATACCAAACGCAATCTGCGTCCACATCACCACAATTTTGTTCAACCTTCACGTCCCATTGTCTACAATGCGTGCAATTTTAAAACAAAATTTCACCGGATTTACAACATTCGCTTGTACCGCTTTCATGCATGAAATTTTGCACTTGTTTACTTAGTACTACCTTCTTTGAAATTGTTCGTGACATTTGCTTCTATTTTTATTAGCAAAACCCACAACATTTTTCGCTAAGCAAACCATTTTCAGGTTTCGAAGGGACATTGTCTTTGACGTGCCAGTTAATCAAATGCCTGGCATATTTTGCCCTTTGAATGCTCTAATACCCTCGTTACTGCGGTTTGTCAGCTGTCTGCACGCTGATGCTTCACAATTGCCAGACGTTCGCGAAAAAAGGAAAAAAGAAGTTGAAGGTAGAGCAGCCGCAGCAAACGTGAGACGAGAACACTCGCGACAGATACAGCATCAACTGCAGACCCCCAAATTCTAGCTATTTATAGAGGCTTTTTAACATGGCTCTTCCAGCTTTGGCCTGGTGATTCGTTTCGCCGCCACGTTCACCACCTGAACAGTTGTCGGCTATGCGCGACGGTCATTTGCGGACGGTGCTGGTGACCCCGCTGAGTTCGTCAGTCTGGAATTTGAGTTCGAAAAGCTCGCACGGTTTGCGTGAGAAGGCGATCGGCGGCGCTTCCGATGATTGCCTTTGACGACACTGCGGGTACGAGAGCAAGGGTAGCGAAGAAAAGTAATTCACAGTGGTGTTGTTCTTTCACTCGGACAAAAATGCCGGTTCTGTTTCGTGACTGTTACACTTTTCTCTTTGCGCCAGTTACGTTAAAAATAGCACTAGCAGCTCATTTAGAGGCATAAAAGCAAAACACCATATGTTTTCAATGTTTGACATGGTATTGGAAATATAAGTATATTATGCTGAAGAAACATGCAATTTTAATAGTATTTCAGCTCGGCAAACTAAACGCTCGTTCCACTTGCTCTTCCATATCAATACATATAATGCAACACACTGTGTAATGCATTTGACTAACGCTCTCCACAGTAAATTTCCACACGGTTCATAATTTTTCAGTAAATGTTAAAGTATGCATTTAGATTTTAATTAAGAAGACTAATTTACAAGTTTCACGCTTTTGACTCCATCTAGTGTCTTTTAATTGACTTTTCGATTCCTTGCATCGATGCTTCTACAAAGAAGTATGACTTCTATTCGTTTGCTATGGCAAAACAAAAAAATTTGCACTTAAGCCTGCACATCCCAGTAAACCGTGCCCTTACCGCAAAACGCGTCATTAAATAATGTAATCTTATTCATTATCATTAATGTTATGTTGTTCTTCCCATCAACTTTCGTACAAAACTGAGAGTTGATAGAGCAGTCTGTAAAGAATTTGTATAAAGACTTCCACGTCTATCGGGAAATGGTCGGGACTGACTTGAGAAAATCATTAACTGAAATACAAACGAAGAAGCCGTGAACATCGGTGCTCATTCGAACTTGTGTCAAGGGTGTTGTGTCGGAGTGCTGCGCTGTTAAGGGCAGGTTTAAGTGAGATGAGCCAGGTAAACACGTCAAAGGGATTTGTTCCCATTCTAGTAAAAACGTGTATTAGATTAGCTTGAGCACATTTTGTTTTGTTATGCTGTGGAAATCCAGTTAGATGCGTGTACTGTTGAAACCAGTCAGCTGCGCCCGCGTCAGACTACCTTTACTTGACCTTCCGACGTGTATATATAGCCATGTGTGCCTAATTAATGATCGAGTAGTAGCGGCTTTGAGGTAAACTGAGTCAGATGCTTTCCTCGTGAGCTGATGTCACCAGGCGGTGGACTCACATTGCTCTTTGCTCTCCAGCAAACAAAATAATTTGCCTTCGCACGCAAAACTATTCCATACTCGTCGAGCACAGGCGCCCCATACACCACGCAGCCTACATCGAAATCAGCGCAATTGTTCACGTCTGGCGTGCCATTTCGTAACCACTGAGCAATGTACACAACTTAAAAATTGATCTTTGCGTTCTCCTTGACGTCTGTCAATCAATCTTCTTTACAAGGACTTGCTACATTTGTAAACGCACGTCAAGCCGGGCAATGATTGGTCCGCTGCCGGCGCTCACTGTTCGACTACTGCGTTTGCGCCAAGAGTAAATTACTCATGATGTTCCGATTTAATTATTATTTCGCTCCATTAAATGAAATGTGCACCAAGAAGAGCCCCAGTTAAATGATCCACAACGAAACGTAAATCGATCAAGTCTTGGGTTTGTGCCTGTACATTTCTTACACTTTCTAAGGTGTAAACACAACTCTGTTACGTAAGTTCCTAAGTTTGAATGATTTCTTGTCATCGCTTAATTTCAATAATAATTAACAGGCTGATTGCCACACTGGGAAGCACGAGTTTTAATTGCTGGAATAATACAGTCTGGATTTCTAGCTATACACGTTGAACCTAACATCCATCACGCATATATTGTAGTGTTCCAACATATTCACGTTACGTTAGCGAAAACTACAAAATTTATCTAAAGCGGCCTTTGTTCGACTGCTGTAGGGTTTCGTTTCGAATAGGCATATTGTTGAGCAAACAGAGTGTTTTAATTTATTGGTGTTCGTCACAGATTGTAAAGAAGCTAATTAGGCAGTTCACTACGAAACAATGCTGGGAAGCAACTTACATTTTCCTACCAAGTAGTTTTAATTGAAGTTGATTAGCTCAGTTATGCTTCAAGTTGTGCGAAAAAAGCTCTACGGAATTGTGTGCGTTTTGTTTGTGACGTGTCATACGTTATTTCAGTAAAACGGGTTTGTCCGAATATCAATATGTGCTCTCTTTATATGTCAAGCGGCGAAGCGAGGTCGCCTTTCTTTTTTCCTCAGATAAAGGTAAAATTATTCGCGAGTTTCGTTTTCTGCAAGGTTGTATTAAGTTTTTGTCTGAGATGGGTAACCTTAAAAAATATTGCTGTTGTATAAAATTCTTAACTTTATCAGGTTGCGGGAAAGGTTTACTTGGCCTCGGAACCTGCCATTACTGTAGTACGTGCTGTCGCTGGTAGCGATATGACATGAATTTTCTGTCTGATTCTTTCTAAACATGCACTCATGCCCTAAAATTGTTGCGCCGACCAGCAGTAACCTCACGCTTGATTGCGGGTTGATGTTGTATCGTTTCAGTGTGTTTCGCTCTAAAATAACAATCCAGCCGTTGCTGCGTCTTTCGTACAAGCAATGCGTTGCGAAACAATGTTGCCCTTTATTGATCGCGACCGCCACGCGCACAAGGTCATGGGAGAGTTGCCGGGCCGTCACAGTCAGTTTTGTTGCAGTCCGCTCGTATCGTCTGGGGTTCTGTGTACTATCAGGGAGACCATTTTCCTGTCCTGGCACTCTGCTCCCCAGAGATGCCAAGGGTGTGCAGCAAAAATGTTGCGGTTGGCGTAGTTGGTTTTTACTGTTCGTCCGACCTTCGCATATGTTGGTTTGCTTGAGCACAGCTGCCCGTGTTTGGTTCCGCTTCTCTAGCTACTCCTTATTCTCACCGACAGGGTTCATGACAGTGGTGTGAGTTCACGTTCGCAACAACTACTGCACACCGAATTGCACGGCCGAAGGCCAATACTGGCTTTTCCCTTGCTAAAACTGTCATGTAAGAAAGTTATAATTTGACCTGCGGCCGTTGTCGTGAGCAATCCGTTGAGATTGGTAATTCACACACATTTAGCAAGAATGTAATCTTAACGAAGGTCAACCGCTTCGCCCTCTTCCTGATAATGACAAGAAACAGTTTCCACTCCTATGCGAAACGAATAACTTTACATCTTGCTTGCCAAATATTTTTTAAATTTGGTATTTAATCGTGATATTTGACGTTTATACTCAAGTGAACAGTCTTTTCAGAGCTCTATTCGCTGTGGTGAAAATATATTTGTAAAACTACCACCACGTGGCACGAAATCATAATAACCTAGGTTCTTTCCACTGTCTGTCGAAAGGAATACTTTCGCAGACAAGAATCAGACGCTATACGATCTTATCAAAGTATTTATTTCGCCACTAGGTAGGCATCATCAGCTCTGCGAAGTGCATGAAGCATAAGATAGAAATATCTCACAAGTAAGAGATTCTAATGAAAAGAATGCAATACCAGCTACTCACTTAGGAAGGGTATAGGCCACCGTGGCCACGACTAAGGCAACCAAGGAAACAAACTACCAAGTGTACAGCGATGTAACAAAAAATAACAGTTCTACAGGATGCGTAATGCTTGCAAGAATACACTGATACTACTAGGCGGTGGGTCTGTGGATGGTCGCGACTGGTCACGGGCTATAAACAAGTCGAGGTAGCGGAAGTAAAACCATCCCAAAACCTTCATTTATATCGCAAGACTGCGTTAAGATCATACATAACTCGACAACAATGAGAAAATTCAAAAGCCAACTACGACATGAAGAAAGCAAAGTAACAAATGACACGTCTTCTCAGCTGCTATGAGCATGTTCAGGAGATCTTAACACAATACAGATGGATACTATGAAGCTTTGTAAGTTAGCACTCAACATCCACGCTCTGCGAAGATTCCTGTCAAACTATGTTGTGGTCAGACAGTCTTCGAGCATCGAGGCGTTCTTCTGGGTTGTGGCCATTTGAAACAAGCTTACCAGTCGTAAACCCAAGCTGAAACACATAAAAACTGTTGGCAGTGCCTATTTACATGCATTTGGACATTAGTATTGCTGCTAAGCAGTCAATTAAAACACTGCAAAAACTGTGTGCAAGGAAAAGGGATAAACAAAAAAAAACGAAATTAAGAAAGAAACAACTAAATATTCCAGCACAAAATGACAAAACAAAGCACTCAAAAACGAAAACAAATAAAATTAAACCGAACAAATTTAAAAAAAAAGGAACTCCGCAGTCGAACAACGAATTGGAGAAGTTAGAAGGTTAAGAATAAAATTATTACGGATGACATCTGAAAAAACGAAGGGGTGATCAAATAAAAACAGAATAAAGGGACCAAAGAAAAGCGATAACCAAAGCGTGAAAACATGTGAGGAAATTAAAATGAAGAATCAGTCAGGCAACTACGAAGCAATCAAGAGTGCGTAACGGCAAAAGTGGATTAGAAATATAACTCGGAATCACTTGAGATCCGGTAAAATCATTCGGTCCGAGTTGATTTAAGCTTTTTTCGCGCTTGCGCAAGGACGGATGTCGGCTCTAGCAATGGCCCTACGGCCACGGAGTACAAGTGCATCGTCGCCTTCCAGGTGGAATTCTGACTGAGAAGGGTTCAGTTAAAAACCATCAGATGGTAGCTTCGTACTATTGGTTTCTCAGCCAAGCTGAGCCAAATGTCTGAATCCGCGGCTCCTCTCGTACTGAGCAGAAGTGTTGTCGCAGCAACACTTCATCAGCAGGGTAAAACTGATCCGTTTCTCACGACGGTCTAAGTCCATTTCACGCTCTTATTAGTGGGTGAACAATCCAACGCTTGGTGACCCTGCTTCACAATGAGAGGAAGAGCCGACATCGAAGGATCAACGTCCTTCGTTCTTCCCTTTATATTTTTGTAATTTCTTTCCGCTTGCGTAAATACAGTACTACGTTTTGCTTGCGCACTTAAATGGTATGTGGAAATATGCCTGTTGCAATCATCTGAGCCCACAATACGGCGCGTCTACCCTAAAATACTTGCGTGCATAGAATATGGCATTAGCAAATCCCCCACATCCCCTTGAATCACTTCACCGCCTTGAGCAGATCTGAATTGTTGCTGACAAAACCCTTTCAGGATCTGAAGCGCAAAAATTTTTGTGAAGATTTATTTACGTAACTGATTCCCATTAGTTAATATTTTGATCTACGGCAAGCGCTACTAGAGTTATTACTTGCAGTTGCACTTATACTACACCACCAGATAACTGGTGTTTTTAAAGATGCACCAGGACATAGGCAATACATTTTTTGAATTTGTATTGAATGCAGGGGAACACACCTCCCTGTTTTGGGGTTGTGTCCCGTGTGCAGGTTTGTTGCTTCACTGTCCCGAGAAACCAATTAGTTGCAGACAACGGGAAAAATAAAAGGGTAGCAAAAAGGAACGACTTATTTTTAATCAGTTTCAATGGCTTAATTAATACTTATGCCTTAGGCTTTCAGAATTTTCAACAGGTCCAGTAAATCCAACCGGAATGTTCTAAAAGTTTTGGCCTGCTCTCTGTTGTATTTTAATAAATATAAAGTTTGCAAAGAAAAACTTTAAAGTGATTATGATTTTTACGGTGGCGTCCCGGCTTTGCCTGCCTCGCCGTAATTTTGGCCCAGACCAATGCTTGCACTATTATATCAATGGTCATCCCGACGGGCCCTGTTCACGATCATATTCGTGCGCCTGTTTAAAATCCTGTTCTTACTGTTGAACGTTTCTACACGATAAAATAATTGTTTCATTTTTGTGTGCTTAAAAACAACTTGAAATTTATCAACCAATTGTCGTTGGCAGCAATTGTGATTATTTGATGTTTATATGCAGGTGATACCTCACTTTGCAAAAGTTCGAAAGCTTTTCAACTTTATTATGAACAGAACGAACAACTGGATGATGGCAAGGTATGGGTGCTTCATGCAGCTTTCCAAAGTGTATTTGTAAATGATATAGCAGCTACACAAAGCAACCCTGTCTCCATCACATAATGTCATCTGCTGCTAAACTACAGTATTTTCCCGTTTTGAAGTTGTTGCATGCTTTACAATAAAAAAAACTAAAATTGCGCAAGCCACTTGCTGAAACAATAGATTAATGCATTTTGCATTCGAAAAATTATTGATGTGCATCCTGGACCACCAAGATTTGAGAATAACGTTTATTTTCAGCGTGTAAACATTTTTATGAGCCCCTGTATGGTAGCTGTGGGCCAGTTTTTCGAAGATTGCATTTTTGTGGATGGACAATATGAGTTAACTGCAGAAAACAATTACATTTACTAAACAATTGCAAAAAAATACAAAAATTGCAATTACTGTAACAATTGCAAAATGCAAAGCTCAAGACTACTAAAACAGAAAAAATGTTACTGTGCAAAACTGAAACTTCACGTTGCAAGTCCGTGCATCTGCAACTCCAGTTGCGCTCAAAGCTTCTACGCTATTGTCAACGTCTGAAGTTTTGTTGATTTGGATTTTGGAACTGGTGCTGCTCGAAGCTGGTCAACTTGATATTACTTAAGTCAACGCAAATTGGCTTCTTTTGTTGAAGTATCTGCTTAGGCAGTTGATCCTGTTTCTACTTCAAAGGCGAATGTTGTACTTTCTCGAGCAATTTTTGAGAATTGAAATTCAGCTTGAATTTAAGGCTCGAGAGCAATAAATTTTCATCCGGTATTTTCAGTAGTTTATAGTAATCGATTGCTGCCTTTGGTTGGCGGAAATTGACATTATCAATGTACTCAAGTAAAATTCAGCAAATTACGCATAACAGATCAGCGCACTGTGCGTGTTTTTCTTCGAATGATATTTAAAATTACAGTCTAAATTGCTGACAGCTTTAAAATAACATAAAAGCATCAAGAATATTCGTATGTTGTCAATCAACATTTTTATAAAAACGTACTATTTCATGGAAGAGGTATCACGTATTTGTTGACGTGTTCTGTATTAGTCGTTGGTACAGCTTTCACATCTATGCAACGAAAAAGCTTAGCTGGATTGGATAACTACTCCAAGTTGCCGACGTGTCCGGAAGCAAGTCACTGAAAAGTGTTGATTTTTATGAACCCTGAAAAATTTACATAAAAAGTGCTTCTTGGAGATACAAGGCAGTTTCTTCTTTTGAATACAAAACATTCGAAAATCGCGTCTGTAAGTTTTAAAATTAAATTAGCAGGATGCGTTTGTTCATTTAGCTAAGCTGAACTGACTGGCGTATTTCAAGCTTGTGTCTTAATACAAGAGGACACGGCATTTTGTTTTTTCAAATGTAGCTAAACAATGACATAGTTTTCGACAGTCAAACACTCGACAAACCTGCCATGCAGAAGTCGCAAATCCCAAATATAAAACCATAATGTAAACAATTTTTGAGAAACGTATACCCGTCACTTTCAGTTTAGCTTAAATTATTTGAAAAAACGTGAACAGTTGATTTAAAGCAAATTTCTATAATAATTGATAAATGGTTAAATTCTCATTTGCGGTGGTTGGTATGGATGTGAGCTCAGTCTCAACAAGCGCTACTCCAGCACGTAATTTTTGAACACTTTCTAAGCAGTTTGCCTGTGCTGCAGGAGTAACGAGCATCGTCAAGGCTACGTTCACGGTACAACCAGAGCAATCGTCGACCTCTTCATAGCCCACAGCATAGATGACGAAGAAAGCAGCATGAATCAAGAAGATATAACTGCGTTGATATCTGATGTGTTCGGTGCTGGTCAGGATACCCTTTCTACAGTCGCCCAATGGATTTTTTTGTATATGATTTACTACCCAGACTGTCAGCAAAAGGTGAGTCCCTACATAAATCCGCTCACTGAACATTAGCAAGGCAAATTAACTTCACCATTGATGGTGATATCAGTATTAACTCAAAGCGAAACTCATCTAGGTTTTCACGATTTCTTCTCATAGAGAAGCAAACTGAAAGAATTATGAACAATAACTACAGTTAGCGCATGGTTACAGCACCGTTGCCAGAAAGTTGTCAGTAGGGGGGCTTTACGTTTGTGCGTGGGGCTTAACGTTCGTGCAGGGGGGGCTTGACATTCAAATTTGGCAAAAATTTCACGAATTTATAGTGTTTCATATTTCAATTTGAGGGGGCTTAGAGCTTTGTTTGGGGGGGCGAAGCCCACCAAAGACCCCCGTGGCGACGGGACTGCGTGGTTACACAAATTTTATAAGCTTGTTTCGGTTACGTACATGCCTGCAAGGTCATATATATCCCACGAAACATTTGGTGATTGAACAGTTGATTTAAAGCAAATTTCTATAATAATTGATAAATGGTTAAATTCTCATTTGCGGTGGTTGGTATCTCATCAGATCTCATCAGATAACAACTTTGCAGATACTTTTAGTCGGTAACGAAAGCGCATGTTAGTTTGTTTATAGTATGAAGTTTATACTGGCAAATGCTGGTATAAATAAACAAACTTTACGCAAAGCTGCGGTCTTGCAAACTTCCAGAATTGTGTATGCAAAAATCACCTTTGACTTTGCTGTTACACAGGTTCGTCAAGAACTGGACGGAGTTTTAAACGGAAATAAACTGCCTTCCGTTGACGACCGTCGTCTTTTTCCCTACACGGAAGCTGTACTGCATGAGCTTTTTCGTCATTCCTCGTTGACGCCAAACACTATTCCGCACACCACCACTGAAGACACCGTCGTGGGCGGCTATCACGTGCCCAAAAGCACAATGGTGTTCGTGAATCAACACGCGGCGAATCACGATCCTGAAGTTTGGGATCAGCCTGACAAGTTTATGCCCGAGCGCTTCCTCGAGGCATCGGGCAAACTTATCCCGAACCCTCACGAAAAATATCTCGTGTTTTCCACGGGACTGAGGAAATGTCCTGGCGACGAAATATCCAGGGTCATTCTCGTGCACTTCATGGCCACTTTTTTTAGCGTGGCGGAAATTTTTCCGGATCCCGAAGCTCCGCCGACTCTCGACAGTGTTTTCAACTTGTCCATGCGCCCGAAAGAGCTGAAGCTCAGTCTTCGCCTCAGAGATCAGGCTTTCTTTGCGAACACTCTAAATGAATTGCAACGAGTGAGTGTGCCTGTCCGAAAAACTATGGATGGGCATTGGCATCCTGACGGCGATACCATGACTGAACTCCTTAGGTAGGCGTGGCTATCAGAAGATTCACAAGTTTCCTGCCGGTGAATATACACTGAGCTGCGTCTGCGATACCTGTGGGGATGAGAGGGCAGCAAACGAATGTGTTACTCATGGCAAACATGCAAAGCTTTTGCAAGTCTTCACAAGTGGACAGGGTATCACTGCTGCTATTCTGCAACGCAGTGCGCGAGGAACAACTGACGTTGACCTGATTGTTTTTTCTCAGTGCATTGTTTTTGCCATGAATTTATGAGCTCTTATCACTCAAGTATCACTTGTGTTCAAACATGTTTCATTCCCTGCATGCATGCAACTCGAACGCTTCCGCACCGACGATTGCACTCCGTGTGTTCCCGAGCTAACTGCGGCATCAGTGAAGCAGCGTAAAGCTTTAGAAGGCCTGTAAAGTTGAAGTCCTGTCAAGTTGTGTTTGAAACAACAACGCAAAATAATCCACAATTCAAAATGAAATCATGCACTTAATTTTTGCTGATAATGAAAGCAGTTGTTTTCGAAACGTTCATTATGATTTCACAAACGTTCATCACAATTTCACAAACATTCATTACAATTTCACATATCTCTTTAAGTTATCGTTTCCGAATTGCACTGAAAACAGGGCGAGGATAAGATGGCTTGCTCTTTTTTTCTTCAAATGTCAAAATAAAAGTATTGTTCTCAGTGGCTTTTGCTTCTCGTGTAGAATATCTTTGTTTGATCATATTTTTCAGTTGTTATATGTAGTTGCGCAATTTTATATAAAAGCAAAAAAACAACAAAAAGAACATACGTTTTCAAGAAAACCTACGGAGTGAAAAATGTATATGCATAAATACTCTGTTTTGGAAAAATTTGAATAAGAAATGTATGACGCAATAGTTGATCTCAGTTTTTCTGTTAACCAGCGTTTTGTCGTGCAAAATCTCTCAAATGCGATTTTTGCAAAGAACAAGACTTTTCAAATATGATTGCTATGATTGCTTGAAACTCCATTTATCTGGACCATTCAAAGCCAAAACACTCATTCTGAGGCTGTTGTTGAGATTTCTATTTTTTGCCTCACCGATATTTCGGAAAAAACTTGAGTAACGAAATCCTCATTTTCAATACGAAAGTATCATAGTTGTTGTCGCCTTTGGGAGTTACCCCTTATAAAAATAAGAACAATTCAGAGAAACTACGTTTCGCATCGAAAGATGATTTTGGTAAACAATTGTACATATGCAAAGATCGCTGCTTCCTACATGCTACAAAATTTCATGAACGAATGTTTATGTCTTATGACCAACTTCATTTAGAAAACAACTACGGTACAAAGATCGAAACGTTTTTTGCACTCCTGTTACTTTCTGAAAAACAAAATTTTGTAAAAGTGGTATCATCAGGCCGTTCGTTTCGTGCGTACTTGAATATTAGCTTGTCGAGTTCCGTTCAAACTTAATAATGCATATAGCAATGCCGAGCTCTGTAGTGTATTTGTGCAATTACCATTTTCGTTCAACGACAACAAAACTTGATTTTTAACTTTACTCTCTGCACATTGCCTAAATGAAGACTTATTAATTGCAATGACCTTTTGTGCAGAAATCTTACTTGAAAAGTTAATCTCGGACCAAAATTCGTTAGGAATTTTTTAGCTGTATCATGTTCGGGTGTTTAAAAAGTTAAAACGTCTGGTTGGTGACGTAAGTAATCTGTGATTGTCTCTTGGCTTGCCACAAAAGTTTTTCTTATAAACCGGCAAGAAGAAAAAACACTTAAATGGCTGGTTTGCTTGTAAAAATGTAAAATAGTTCACCGTAATTTTAAACTGTATTTTAAGTATTTCAGAAAATTCGTATGCTTTTCCACGGATAGAAGTCTACTAGTGACGGAAATTAAATAGTCTTGTTGAAAAACTACTATCTCCTAAAATACTTCTGTTGCTTTTCATTAAAAGCAAACATGCATGTTTGGCTTAATTGCAGATACCACGCAACTAATAAAAAGGTTTCGATCAACCACTGAACTGAATAAGGCAACGCACGAACGGTTTTTCTGTATTTATTTGATTCGACGGTCAACAAGGTGTTAATGTGTGGTGTCCACATGTTTGAGCATTTAACGCTGGCATTGTTCTTGATGTATCGCACAAGCGTTGACCGTGAGTTGCTGTATCCGATGAGCAAGAAAGAACCAATATTTATTTTGTTGCTTGAAGACATGTTTATTGTAGTGGTGCACAATAAGCCACGTGAAGTTATTATGCGTCCGCTTCAGAAACTATGTGGTTTGTATCCAGTTTTGCGGATTCGTTTGTGTCCAAACACAAATGTAACCCGACACTGCAAACTTTAAATGATGGAACATTTTTTTGAAAATCTTTGTAACCAAGCATCAATATACATTTTATGACAAAATTTTTGCGAAAATTACTGATGGTGAATTAAGATTTTTGTGCACACAATCATGCAGCAGATGGTTTTAAGTTTGTTAACTACAAGACAGTCAACGAGAAAGTTCTATTTGATCTTCGCATGACTCATGGAAGTTGACAAATCTTTGTAGATAGTTCAACTATGTTCTAATTTTTCTCAAGTCATGCCGGTGCTAAAGGGGGCTGGAAATGGTTTTAAGATTCATGAAAAATTTTACATCCCTTGCGTGATTTCATATGTTATAAATTTTATATGTGATAGCATTGAATCTGTGTGAGCAGCACCCTTCCTGTGAAGGGTTTCAAAACCTTTCACAGCCTTGTTTGTGCATTTCATGGTGCTGTAGGTGTGATTAGGACAACAGCGCCCCCGAACGTGTCACAAATTTTGCAAAATCTAATGCATGTGTAGTGTGTTAATAGTATGGTACTTTTTGCCTCAAGTTCTTTTTTCATTATTTGTTTTATTTAAACGAACGCGATTCTTTTATGTATTACAATCTATCAAGTTGCGCAAAACTTTTTGTTGTAAAAATCGTCTTGCCTTTATGTTGCCATCTTTGTGTATAATAAAGAGAGAGCACCTCACTGCACGTACGTTAATATTATTTTTTCCAGTAAAAGACGAACATTAACCAGTGGTGGAGTAGTTCTCAAACGGGAATGTTGGAATGTTACGCATGCACAGACTGTTCTGCGCATAGGCGTACGAGGCGGGGGGTCGGGGAAGGCGGCCGCCCCCCCGGCTTGAAAAATTTCAGGGCAAGCCCAAGTTGCTCAAAAATTCTTAATGGTACAAAATATTTCATCACAGTGAAAAATTCCAGGGCACACTCTGTTTTTCAGGGCAAGCACAACTTGTTCAAAATCCTGAATGATAAATAATATTCCAATGCAGCGAGAAATTTCAGGGCAACCCTATTTTCCAGGGCAAGCGCAAGTTGCTCAAATTCCTGAAAGATAAAAAATATATATTCAATACAGTCAAATCAGGGCACACTGTTTTTCAAGGCAAGCGCAAGTTGTTCAAAAATCCTGAATGATAAATAATATTCCAATACAGTGAGAAATTTCGGGTCAACTCTGTTTTTCAGGGCAAGCGCAAGTTGCTCAAAATCCTGAATGGTAAAAAATATATATTCAATACAGTGAAATCAGGGCACACTCTGTTTTTCAGGGTAAGCGCAAGTTGCTCAAAAATCCTTAATGGTAAAAATATATTCAATATAGTGAAAAATTTCAGGGCAAGCGCAAAGTTGCTTAAAAATCCTTAATGGTAAAAATACATTCAATACAGTGGAAAATTTTAGAGCAAACTCTGTTTTTCAGGGCAAGCGCAAGTTGCTCAAAAATCCTGAACGGTGAAAAAATTTTCAATACAGCGTATATTCACTTGGGGGCGATCCGTGTAATTTGGGCTAGTCTAGTGTATGGTGTAATCTGGACCAAAGTCGTGCCTGGTGATAATGACTTTGATCTGGACCAAGCGCTCGTTTTCTTCAAAAATCGAACAATTGGATGTCGGTAGGTCAACAGCTTGATATAAGAATTTGGTAACTCTTTCTTTGTTCGTTTTAGAGTTTGCGCTGGGTAGAGATGCAGTGTGTTAAGATGATAGATTTTTTTGACAGGAGTTTTAGAAGCGGGCCGCACGTACGTGCGGATTGCTTGCTGCTTGGCCTCTTTGAGTGCACGTCTTTAAGAGCCTTGCTCAAGCGCACAGCAACAATGACTCAGGCATGTGCAGGGAGTCAGACCCTTCGATCTGGAACCGTAGCTTTTAAAACATTGCGTTGCACCATTGACGTCGCGTACATATTTCCATCAGTAAAAACAATTACCATAAAGTTTCTTGATTGGCAGAAAACAACACGCAAGGAACTTCACCCCATTGAGTTAACAAGCAAGGGAACTACAGAACTTGCCTATAACGGCACCTCTAGGGGATTGCATAATGCACGTTATTGCCGAATTGACGTTACAAGCGAATTGAAATGCATGTAAAAGATGCCATCGGGATCGAACAAAATGTAATGTTATAGGCGAAATGACGTTACAGACGTAGCCGTTATAAACGAATTCAACTGTACAGAACAAATTTACAAGAGGTTTCAGGCCCCCTTCGGATTAGACTAAAAAAGTGAGTTTCACGGCAAATTGTTTATTTTTAGGG